>Ga0256840_1000320_pt1 | contig 49049 bp, 46 predicted proteins | sample 355202metaG_FD_185969 | JGI IMG/M metagenome (GOLD analysis project Ga0256840, IMG submission 185969) | Hydrothermal vent microbial communities from Mid Atlantic Ridge, Atlantic Ocean - 355-202 | ecosystem: Environmental > Aquatic > Marine > Hydrothermal vents | place: Atlantic Ocean: Mid...
TGAAGTGCCATGTTCAACAGTTTCCTAAACTGTTGAACATCATCCCAATAGGTCTGTGGCCGGGTTATCCTTAAGCTCGACATCATCGTAATATTTCTGGGCCTGCGCGGCGGAGCGGTGCAGGGAAAGGCGCATGGCGGCTTGCAGGGGGGTGCCTTTCAGGGCGGCCTCGGTGAGGAAGCCGGAGCGGAGGCCGTGAGGGGAGGCGAAAGTGGCGGGGTAGCCGGCCATGACGAGGAGCCGCTTGAGGATTTGGCGGATGGCGTCGGGGTGGAGGGGGCGGCTGAGCACGGTGCCGGATTTGGAGATCGGGCGGAAGAGGGGGCCGGTCGTGAGGTGGGCGGCGTGGAGCCAGTCTTTGATGGCTTGGGCGGCGCGGCCTTTCAGGAGCAGCTTTGGGGTGGTGCCTTTGGCGGTGGTTTTGGTTTCCAGCAGGCGGATGTGGATGAGGTCGGAATCGAAGGTGAGGTCTTCCACGTGCAACCCGGTGATTTCGGAGCGGCGGCGGCCGCCGGAGGCCCAGCCCAGCATCAGGATGGCGCGGTCGCGGGTGCCGCGTAAGGACGGGTCGCAGGCGGTTAGAAGCCTTTCCAAAACGTCCAATGTGATCGGATTGTTGGATTTGGGGGCAGGGGGCCTTGCCGCCGCACGGCGGGCTTTGGCGCGGGCTTGGCGCAGAAGCGGGGCTTCAAACGGGCTTGTGAGGTTGCGCATGCGGTGGAACGCGGCCCAGCTGGCAATGCGGCGGTCGAGCGTGGCGGGGGCGGGGCATTTCAGGGATTTGCGCAGGCCCTTGGCGATGAGGGATTCGGCGGTGCGGCGAGCGGTGTCGTCAGCCTCAAGGTCGCGCGCGTGATCGAGGATGAAGCGCAGGGCGATCTCTTCGGATTCCGGCCAAGAAAGCGGCGCGCCTTTCCAGGCCTCGATGTAGAGCAGGTCTCGCTCATAGGCGCGCAGGGTGTTTTCGGGGGTGCCGCGGGTGTAAAGGTCAAGCAGGGCTTGTTCGTCTTGCAGGGAGAGGTTTGGGGCTTGGATGAGCTGGGTCATGGGGTTGCCTTGTGGTATGACTTGGTGCTACCGTGGGCGCAGGAGGCCGACATGACGGTAAAAACTTCAATTTCTCTACGCGATAGCACTGAGGCCTTTGCGCGGGATTTGGTGGACCGTGGGCAATTCCCGAGCCTGAGTGCGGTGGTGCAGCACGGGCTGGAACTGGTGCGGCAAAAGACCGAGGCGGAGGCTACCGAGGCCGAGGCGCTGCGGGCTTTGCTTGTGGCGCGGGCTGAAGGGCAGTTTGTGAGCAGCGTAAAGATGCGCAAGGGCGTATCGGCGATGCTGGCGGAAAAACGGCGGGCCCATGGGCTGGCAGATTGAGTTTTCAGCCGCGTCCATTCGGGATTTCGAGCTGATCTTTGACCACCTGTTCGAGAGCTACACGGCGCTTGGCGAGTCTGTGTCGGAGGCGGTAACCCGCGCGGCGACGCGTGTAGAGCAGATTGAGACGGAGGCGCAGCGTTTGGCTGTGGCCCCGTATCGCGGCGAGGCCCATGACGGGATTTTGTCAAACCTGCGGCACCTGACGCTCGGGCGGGCGATCTATTGGTTTGTGCCTGTCGAGGCCACTGAAACCGTGCGGATACTGGCCATATTCTATGGCGGGCAAAACCATAGGCTCCATATGCTGACGCGACTTCTTTCTGAGGAATAGGGTGGGTCATGGGGGTGATTCTGCGCGATTTCTCTGCCAAAATCAAGAGACGTGATAAGTGGACCTTATCACGTATAATAGGACTCGGAAAAAGGTGCTTGGGTAGAGAGCGTTAAGCGGCTATAATGCGCGCTATGAATTGTAAAGCTAATCATTATGGCGGATGAAGACGACCTTTGGTTCCTGCCCGGACCCCCAATAGACGAAGCGCCGACCGATCCGCCGTGGCGGTTGGCCGAGCGACAGGCGATCTTTGAGGCCAAGGATTGGCGGCGGGCGGAAGCGGCGCAGGGCAGGGGGCTGGCGCGGGCGGCGGCGGCGTTTGCGCGGCTCGATGCGCGGGCCACAGGTGGCTTTGCCAAGCGATTGGCTTATAGCGAGGCCTCGGCGCTTTTATGGGCGCAGGGGGATTGGGTGCCGCCGGACCGGATGGCGCTTTATGGCTTGTTGCGGGAGTCGGCGGTTAAGGATGCACAAGTTTTATCGCGCGCGGGTTGGGCGGTGCGGCGGATGTTGGGGGCGGGGTTGCCGGATGACATTGGGACATTTCTTGGGCGGCATCAGGTGGAATTCGACGGGTTGGAAGAGGTGGGGTTAAACCCCACCCTACGGAGGATTGGCGATGAAGAGGATTGGCAGGCGGCGCGGGGGGCGCTGGCCGACTGCCACGCGATCACCCAAGCGGCGGGGCTGTTTGCGGCGTGGCGGGCATTTGGGCTGAGTGCGCCCAATGATGCGCTGGAAGCGGGGGTGGCGGCGGGGAAAGTCGGGGCGGCGGAGGGGCGGAACTTGCGGTTCCTTCCCGTGGCCACGGGCGGGGCCATAGGGCAGGGCGGGGCGGTGGCGGACCGGCTGGCGCGCTGGTATGGGGCGGTGGAAAACGCCTGCCTGAAGGCGGAGATGGAGCTGGAAAAGCTGGAGGTTTGGCAGGGCAGGGCGGAAGTGGCGACCAAGGGGCTTTCGGGGAAAACACCGCCGCTGCTGATAAAGGCTTTGCTGGAAACGCCAGCCCTGACAGCGGCGATGGTGGCCGCGGCCACGGGGGCGGATAAGGCGACGGCGCGGCGGAACCTCAACGCTTTCGCCAAGCGCGGCCTCATTCGTGAAATCACGGGGCAGGGGCGGTATCGGGTCTGGACCGTGGCGTAGGAAGGGCTGTCAGCCTATGTTCTTACTTTTTCGAACGGGTTTGCGGCCATGTTAACGTCTATTCGGTAGGCATTTCACTTAGCTGCATACCAGCCGCTTCCAAAGCCGCGCGCACGGCAAGGGCGGTGGCAAGGGCGGTTTTGCCGTCGCCATGCAGGCAAACCGTATCAATGCGGGCCGGAATATGATGGCCGGAATGGCTGATGATCATGCCTGATTGCACCATTTTCACCACGCGGGCTGCGGCCTCTTCGGGGTTGGTGATCACCGCGCCGTCGAGATGGCGCCCGCGTAATGTGGCGTCGCTATTATAGGCACGATCGGCAAAAATCTCGCCGGCCCAATGGCAACCAAGCGCCTGTGCCGCCTGCTGCTGGGCGGTGGCGGCGATCACCACCATCACCAGATCGGGGTCAATCTCCAGCGCTGCACCGTAGCAGGTGCGGGCCAGTTCGGCATCTTCAGAGGCCATATTGGCCAAGGCCCCGTGCAGTTTGAAATGCCGCAACCAGCCACCGGCGGCCTTCGCCATAGCCTGCGCGGCCCCAAGCTGATATTGCACAAGGTTGCGCAGGCTGCTTGCGGGCAAGGATATTCGCCGCCGCCCGAAGCCCTGCAAATCCGCAAAGCCCGGATGCGCGCCCAGCCCTACGCCCTTTGCCACCGCCTGCCGCATGGTGTTGGCCATCACGTCGGGGTCTCCGGCGTGAAAGCCGCAGGCGATATTGGCCGAGGTGACAATATCAAGCAGGGCCGCATCATTGCCCATGCGCCAATCCCCGAAGGATTCTCCCATATCGGCATTCAAATCAATTCTCATAAATCTCTCCTTCAATATCCAGCTCCCTGCCCGCGGTCACGCCGCTGATAAGCTGGTAAGATAGTAGGTCTGGTATGGTGCGGGGGTCCCGCAGCAGCGGGCGAGTTGTGCGGGCAAGTTCAGCATTTATTTGCGTAAGACTTTGCCATGAAGCGCGTGCTTCATCGGCGGGAATAAAGCGAAAGCGCAGGGGGCTGCCGGGGGGGGCTTGGGCCACAATCGGCAGGTCTTGCGGGATAACCGTGCCAATGCGAGGGTAGCCGCCGGTGGTCTGGCATTCGGGCAGCAGCACAAAAGGTGTGCCATCGCCCGTCATCTGGATGTCGCCGGGGATCATGAATTCAGACACCATATCGAGCTGGTCTTTGGCCGTGAATCCAGCTCCGTCAAAGCCAAGCCGCACCCCTTGGCGGTTGCCCTGCGGGCTACGGATAAAGGGTGTGGCCTCAAAGCGTGCGCGGGTCGCGGCCTCAAAGCGGGCGGTTTGGGCGCTGGCAACCATACGCACCTCGCCGCCCTCAAAGCGCGGGCGCGGGGCGGGCAGGTGTTGGCCCGGGGCTGAAAGGGCGGGGTCGGGGCCAACGGGCAAGCGGGTGTTCGGGGCCAGATAGCCCCCCAGCCCCGCCACCAAATGGGCACTGCGGCTGCCAAGCACCTCGGGCGTGGCCAGCCCGCCGCCGACATGCAGATAGCCGTAAATGCCTTTTTGGGCCGCCCCGATATGCAGCTTTTGCCCCGCCTCCAGCCTATGGACCGCGTTCCAGCGCAATATCCGGCCATCAAGCGAGGCCCGCATCGGCGCGCCGGTGAGCGCAATGCGCAGCGGGGCCGAGGCCGAAAACACCCCGCCGGTGCCTGCCATTTCCAGCGCGGCCATAAACGGGCTTTGCCCCAGCAAGGCCGCCCCTTCGGCCAGCGCCAGCGCATCGGCCGCCCCGCCTTTGGAAAGGCCGAATTCGATAAACCCCGCGCGCCCTGCATCCTGCACCGAGAGCGCCACGCCGCCGTGATGAAATGTCAGATACCGGCTCACGGGATTGGCTCCATGCGGGGGGCAAGGCGGGAAAGATCATCCACGCTGACGGGGGCAAACAGCAGCTCGTCACCGGGGCGGAGCGCAAAAGGGGTGGTGCGTTCAGGGTGAAAGGCTTCAAAGCGGGTTTGGCCGATATGGCGCCAACCGGTGGGGGCGGGGCGGGCAAACAGCACGCATTGCCGGATCGCCAGCGTGAGCGCGCCGGCGGGCACCTCTTTGGTGAGGGCGGATTGGCGGGGCAGGTCAAACGCCTTTGGCAGCAGGCCCGAATAGGGCTGGCCCGGGGCAAAGCCAAGGCTCATCACCCGCAGGGGCGTGGCTGAAATTTGCGCCATGGCCGCCTGTTCCGACATCCCCGCAAGGGCGGCCACTTCGGCAAGCTGGGGGCCGTGCTCGCCGCCATAAACCGTGGGAATATGCCAGCGGCGGCGGCTTTCCTGCGCGGAGTCCCACTGCTGATTCAGGCGTGTTTCCAGCGCGGCGTGCAGGGTTTTGTAGCCGGTTTTCGCCGGGTCAAAGCGCAGATAAACCGAGGCCAGCGCCGCCGCCACCTCCTCTACCCCCGCCAAGGGATCCTGCGCCAGCGCTGCCCGAAACCCCAGCGCCGCGCCGTTGGCTGATTCGCTCAGCCGGTCGGCAAAGCGCAGCAAAATGCCGTCTACTCCCATGGGGGCAATGTCGGGCACAAGGTTTCGAGGCTGTTTCGGGGTCATTTTTTCGCCACCAATGAAAATAATTCTTGCAAAGCTGTCAAAACACTGACAATTTGTCAACATTATATAAACGTGTGCCGCAAGTTTGTGGCCGACAACGGGAGAGACCAACATGAAAATGACCTTACCTGCGGCTTTTGCTGCCGGGCTGGCCCTTGCCAGCCCTGCCATGGCCCAAACCACATGGGATATGCCAACCCCTTATGGAGACAGCACCTTCCACACTGTCAACATCGCACAATTTGCCGAAGACGTGGCCGCCGCGACCAATGGCGACCTGAGCATCACCGTGCATTCCGCTGGCTCGCTGTTCCCCCACGGCGAAATCAAAAACGCCATTCGCTCGCGGCAAGTGCCGCTGGGCGAGTTCTTCCTCTCGAAACTGTCCAACGAGGATCTGGCCTTTGGCATAGACAGCCAGCCCTTTGTTGCCACCAGCTACGCAGATGGCGAAAAGCTCTGGGCGGCACAACGCCCCGTGATTGACGCGCTTTTGGCCGAGCAGGGCCTGAAGGTGCTGTTTGCGGTGCCTTGGCCTGCACAGGGGCTTTACACCAACGGCGAAATCAAAACCGTTGACGACCTTTCGGGCCTGCGCTTCCGCGCCTATAATGCCGCGCTGGAAGAATTTGCCACCCTCGCAGGGGCGGCACCGGTGCAGGTAGAAGCGCCCGATATTCCGCAGGCTTTTGCAACCGGACAGGTGGAAGCCATGATCACCTCGCCCTCCACCGGCGCCAATTCCAAAGCGTGGGATTTTGTAACCCATTATACCCAGATTGACGCTTGGCTGCCCAAAAACATCGTGGTTGTAAACCAGCGCGCCTTTGATGGGCTTTCGGCTGAAACGCAAGCAGCGGTGCTGGAAGCGGCAGCGGTGGCTGAAGCGCGCGGCTGGGAAATGTCCAAAGCCGAAGCGGCGACCAAAACCCAGATCATGGCCGATAACGGCATGATTATCGTATCGCCTTCGCCCGAGCTGGTGGCCGGTTTGCAAGCCATTGGCGCGCAGATGCTGGACAACTGGAAGGCCAATGCCTCTGACGATGCGCTGGCCATTCTGAACGCCTATAGCAACTAGGCCAACACCCCGCGCCCCTTCCCGGGGCGCGGGCTTTTTTTATGCGAGGCTGATCATGCGCCGGATACTCGATACACTTTATCAAACTGCGGGGGCCATTGCGGCCCTTTCCATTCTGGGCATCTGCCTTGTGGTGTCTACGCAGGTGATGCTGAACATTGTGGCGCGGATCGGTGGGCCGGGGTGGTCTTACACCCTGCCGTCTTATGCTGATTTTTCGGGGTTCTTTCTGGCCACCGCCACCTTTATGGCGCTGGCTTATACCTTGCGGGCAGGCGGGCACATACGGGTGAACCTACTGGTGGGGGCTTTGCCAACGCGCCCGCGCTGGCTGCTGGAGCTGCTGACGCTTCTGATCGGGGCCATTATGGCGGGCTATGCTACCTATTATGCCGCGCTTTTGCTGGAAGAAAGCTATCGTTATGGCGATATGTCGACCGGCATTGTGGCGATTCCGATCTGGATACCGCAAATCGGAATGGTGGCGGGGCTGGGGCTGCTGACGGTGGCTTTTGTCGATACGCTGGTAGAGGCGCTGGTGGCGCGCGCGCCGGTGCTGGTGGACGAGGGGGCGGAATAGCATGTCTGATCCGATGATTTTCTCGATTCTGCTGGGGATATTGCTGCTGTTACTGGCCGCCGGTGTGTGGGTGGCGGTGGCGCTGATAATTATGGCCTTTGTGGCCATTGCCGCCTTTTCCAACGCGCCCGAAGGGCTGGTTTTGGCGACCACGCTGTGGGGGCATAGCTATAGCTGGCAACTGGCGGCGCTGCCTCTGTTTATTTTTATGGGCGAGATCCTGCTGCGCTCACGGCTTTCAGAAGACATGTTCAGCGGCCTTGCGCCGTGGCTGGGGCGGCTGCCCGGGCGGCTGTTGCATGTGAACATTCTGGGCTGCGCAATTTTTGCGGCGGTGTCTGGCTCCTCGGCGGCCACGGCGGCCACCATTGGCCGGATGTCGGTGCCCGAGCTGAAGCGGCGGGGCTATCCGGAAAAGCTGATTCTGGGCACTTTGGCGGGGTCCGCAACGCTGGGCTTGCTGATTCCGCCCTCGATCATTCTGATCGTTTACGGGGTCGCGACCGAGCAATCTATTGCGCGGCTGTTTGTGGCGGGGATATTGCCGGGGATCATGCTGGTTCTGCTGTTTGGCGGCTATGTGGCTTTTGTGGCGTGGCGCAATCCGGCGCAGATTCCCGATGACGGGATGCGCTATACGCTGCGGGAGAAGCTGGCGGCCTCGCGGCGGTTAATTCCGGTGTTGCTGCTGATTGGCGGGGTGATCGGCTCTATCTATACCGGCGTGGCCTCGCCCACCGACGCGGCGGCGCTCGGGGTGCTGTTGGCCACCATTCTGGCGGCGCTTTCGGGCAGTTTTGGCACCAAGGCCTTTATGGAGGCACTGATGTCGGCCACCCGAACCTCGGCGATGATTGCGTTTATTCTGCTCGGGGCGGCGTTTTTGTCGATCTCGATGGGCTTCACCGGTATTCCGCGTAATCTGGCGGCATGGATCGCCACATACCAGCTTTCGCCCTATGCGCTGCTGGCGGTGCTGACGGTGTTTTTTGTGATTCTCGGCTGCTTTCTGGACGGAATTTCGGTGGTGGTGCTGACGACCTCGATTATTTTACCAATGGTGGAAGCGGCGGGGATAGACCCGCTTTGGTTTGGCATTTATCTGGTGCTGGTGGTGGAAATGAGCCAGATCACCCCGCCGGTGGGCTTTAACCTGTTTGTGATACAGGGGCTGACGGGGGTGAATATCTTGCGGGTGGCCATGGCGGCGCTGCCGTTTTTCTTTTTGCTGCTGCTGGGGGCGCTGATGATTACGGTGTTTCCCGCATTGGTGACCTATTTGCCAAATGCGATGGGGAATTGAGGCCCTGCGGGCGGTGGCGGCGCGGCAGCCGTGGCGCTTGGGGCAAAGGTTGCGCCCGCGCCGCCTGCAACCCTTGGCCTGTGGCGCATGTTGCCGTTGTCAGTTGCCTGTAAATTGTATATAAAACGCTAACAGATTGCAGGAATGGATATGCCGAATTCACATAAGCGCCGCCGCATCGTCTCGTCTCGCCACTTGGCCGAAGGCGCAGGCTGGGAGGTGTCTGAATTTGAATACGGGCTGATACTGGTCCACAATGCTTTCAGCCGCTGGATGCAGCGCTGCATGGCGGCGGCGGGCATGCCCGAGCTGAGTGCGCTGGAAATACTGGTTTTGCACAATACAAACCATCGGGACCGCGAAAAGCGCCTGTCCGATATCGGGTTTTTGTTAAATATCGAAGACAGCCATACCATAAATTACGCCCTGCGAAAACTGCGCAAGCTAGCGTTGGTTTCATCGGTGAAGCGCGGTAAGGAAATGTTTTACCAAACGTCCGAAAGCGGCCGCGCCCTGTGTGAGCAGTATCGAAAAATACGCGAGCAATGCCTGCTGGAGGGCATTCCGGGCACCGGCATCAGCGGTGAGGAGTTCAGCAGCCTTGCCACCAGTTTGCGTGCTCTTTCCGGGCAATATGACCAAGCCAGCCGAGCGGCGTCATCATTGTAGGGCCAAAAACAAACGTTAAATCCGGTGTTTCCGGGTCGGGAAAATTGGCGCGGGCGGGGCTGATCTCCACCTCATCAAAACCAGAGCGCCATCCCTTATGGCGCATTGATCCGCCATAAGGGATGGCGATGCGCACCAAAGACCCGCGAAAAAGCATAAAGCCCGTTTATCAGGCGCAGGGGCTTGTGCGGCGTGTTCCGGTTTCATAGCAGTGGCACCAAATCCTCAAGGGGCTTTGGGCGCGGGGGTTTTGCCCAAAATGATCATGCTCAGCAGGTCGTCATCGGTTACGTCATCCACGTTTACACTGCCCACCAGCTTGCCGTTTTTCATTACGCTGGCGCGGTCGCACAGGGTCATCACGTCATGAATATCATGGCTGATCAGGAATATGCCGATGCCTTCAGATTTGAGCTGGGTGATCAGCTCGGCCACCATTTGGGTTTCTTGCGGGCCAAGCGCGGCGGTGGGTTCGTCCATGATTAATATGTGGGCGTTGAAATAGACCGCGCGGGCAATGGCCACCGATTGCCGCTGGCCGCCGGAGAGCGCCGAGACCGGCGCGGCGAATTTGGGGTCTGCTCCGGCTGAGTGCTAAATCCTACGCTAAGAGCTTAAAATACGTTTTCCATAGTCTCTCAGATTTCCATTTGGATCGACGTATCTGTATAGAGTGACGGGTTTCACGCCCAGTTCTTTGCAAAGATCAGCAACAGATGTATCCCGACGAGCCATTGCAGCTTGGGCCATGCGAACCTGTGTTTTTGAAAGGGCGAATTTGCGGCCACCTTTTCGGCCTCGAGCACGGGCGGCGGCTAATCCCGCCATTGTGCGTTCGCGGATCAGATCACTTTCAAAATCCGCCAGTGCTGCAAATATTCCAAAGGACAAGCGACCTGCCGGGGTTGTCGTATCGATCTGCGGACCGGTACCGGTTAACACCTTGAGACCCACGCCGCGTTCGGACAGGTCATTCACCGTGTTGACGAGGTGATGCAGGCTGCGCCCTAGGCGGTCCAATTTCCAAATCACAAGAGTATCACCTTTTCGCAATGCTTTTAGGCATGCCTCAAGTCCTGGGCAGACGTCTTTCTTGCCTGACGCACGATCCGAATAGCAATTGGCGACATCAACGCCATCTGAGGCCAGCGCATCATGTTGGACCTGTCGCGGAATTGTGCCGCTCCTTTAACCACGCATTATGCGCCAAAGGAAAACGACCATGATCGTGCAGTTTCCAATCCTTCACGCAAGGTAAAAGGCGGGTTTTGCAAGATGGTATTGCGAGGTCCTGCAACTATCTTTAAGGTGCAAGCGAGCTATTTACGAAAGATGCCATGAACCCGATTGCTGTTTGTATCTCCGGCCAAATCAGAAATGATGACAGTGCGCTGATCCAGACCATGGAGGCGCTCAAAGACATTGAGGCCGATGTGTTTTTTAGCGTGTGGCAAAAACGCGGCACCAAAACCTTTAGCGGGGCCAGCAGCATAGACCATATGGCGCGGGTTTTCGGCGTGCGCGTGGCGCGGGCCTTGCCGCTGAACTGGCTCGGGCGTATGCAACATATTTTCCCCGATAGCAGCTTGGTATTCCCCTCACTAGGAGATGTAACCCGCGAGGATGTGCACCGGATCTTCCCCGCCTCTGTTGTGGATGTAGAGGACGAGGACTTCAATCTAGATTTCCCGTTTAGCGATTCTAATAGCCTGCGGATGCTTTACAAAATCTGGCGCTGTAACCGCATGAAGATCGCCGCCGAAAAAGCGCGCGGCGAACCCTATAAAATGGTGGTGCGGATGCGCCCCGATATCACGCTGGATTTTAGCGCCATCGCGGGCTTGTCCCCCGAGAAAAATACGCTTTATACCCACGCGCATCAGGGGTCTCAGCCCGGATATATTCAAGATCTGTATTGGCTTGGCAGCTCCGAGGTTGATGATAAAATGGCCACCGCTTTTGCGCGGGTCATGGCCCATGATATCGATGATTGGAGCGGGATTCACCCCGAACTTTATGCCCATACCCAGCGCTGCGGGCTGGCAACAAAGCCAGTTAACATGGTGGTTGGCGGTATTTTCCAGTTTGCCCAGTTTGACAACGCCTATTTGGCGCGCGTGCAAAATAACCTGCTAGCCACGGTGAAAGCGCGCAAAAATGTTGTGGAAGCCGCTGGCGGCGAAGCCCTGTGTGCGCTGGCCGAAAAAACCATTGCGGCAGCGATTGATGGCACAAACCCCAGCGCCGTAGCTGCGACCGACTTTATTGAGCAGGTCACGCGCTTTGGCCGAGAGCACCCCGATACGGCGCGGTTTGGCTATACATTGGGGGCCACCTATTTTACCGACATGCCCGATCAGGCCTTTCCATCCCGTCTTGCTTTTCTGATCTACTGGATTCAGCTCGGGCTTGAAGCCAAGCGCGGCAATATTCTGGACCGCACCATCGGCAACCTGCCCGAAGTGTTTAGCGGCCATGAGGCCCAGTTTTATAAGGCAATGACCCACCAACTGGCGCTGCCCGACGAATTTGATATGCTGGTGCCAGCCGCATGGAAAGCGACGCTTTCAGAGCCGCTATCTGCGCAAGACAGCATGGCCGCTGCTATGGGGCAGCTCGCGCGCAACAGCCGGTTTATGTATTGGCTACTGGATTGGGCCGAGAAAAGTGGCGCACCAGAAAAGGTGGCCGAACTGGCCGCCGTGCAGCAACAGTTCGGAGAGCAGAATATCGGGGTTTTGATCCGCGCCGCACGGGCGCATCGGGCTTTAGGTGACGAGGCGCAGGAATTCGAGGCGCTCACCAACGCCGACGCGCTAGGGCCGATTGTTACGGTTAAGGCGCGGCTGGGGGCGCTATGGCTCAAACGTGATAACCCTGAAAAGGCACGCAGCTATTTGCAAGCGGCGGTGGATTTTCCGAACTGCCCTAAATGGGCCAGCGCCATGCTTGATGGACTTGAACCCGTCTCTTCATAAAAATAGGTTTTATTGCAGCGGTCTATATTTTATACTGCCTGAAGATCCGTTTCGGGACATCACAAAAGGAAGACCGAGGATGAAATCTATAGCCGTTTGTATTTCGGGTCAGGTGCGCAACGACGATAACGCGCTGGAGCAAACGATGGCGGCGCTGGCAGATATTGATGCCGACGTGTTTATCAGCGTGTGGCGGAAACGGGGTAGCAAAACTTTTGGCGGGGCCAGCGGGCCAGACCATATGGCCCGCATTTTCGGCCCGCGCATTGCGGCGGTTATTCCCAAAAACTGGCTCGGGCGGATGCGCGGTGTTTTTCCCGATAGCCGCGCTATTTTCCCGTCACTCGGTGATGTCAGCGTTGAGGGTTTGCAGCGCTATTTCCCCGATGCGGATATTGATATCGAGGATGAAACCACTGACCTGTCTTTCCCGTATAGTGATTCAAACAGTCTGCGCATGCTTTACAAAATTTGGCGCTGCAACGGCCTTAAGCGCAAACGCGAAAAGCGGCGCGGCAAGCCCTATGATCTGGTGATCCGGATGCGCCCCGACATTGCGCTCGATTTCGCCAGACTCGCCAAACTAAAACTGAAGCCCGAAGAGTTGGTCACCCACGCGCATCGCAATGATGTGCCAAACTATATCCAAGATATGTATTGGGTCGGGGGTAGCCAGATAGATAATATCATGGCCGCTGTCTTCCATCGCGCGGTGCAGTGTGTGGACCTGGGGTGGAAAGGAATTCACCTTGAGCTTTCAGAATATATAGACCGTGAGGGCATAATAACCCGCTCTGCGAGCTATATCACCGGCAATATTCACCATTTTTCCAAGTTTGATGCCGCATATGAGCAAGCCGTGAAAACCAATTTTGTGGCGGCGGTTGCCGCGCGCAAAATGGATGTAGACTTCGCGGGTGGCGAGACCTATTGCGCCCTCGCCGAAGAGGCGCTGTTGGCCAGCTATAACCGGGACGCTGGCACGCCCGAGCCGCTCGACCACGCCGCCTTTCTGGAAAAGATCACGGCGTTTGCCAAGATCAACCGACAGCTGGCCATTGTCGCTTATTTGTTGGGCGCGTCCTATATCGTCGATGACGAGACCTTGAGCTTTAACACCCGCCTGACCTTTTTGGACTTCATGCTCGTGGTGCAACAAAAGTTTGGCATGAATGGTCTCATGGGCGGGCTTATGGGGAGTATTCCCGAAGCTTTTTCCGGCCATCAGGAAGGTTTATTGCGGTTTATCGTCGGAGAAGAACCGCCTGCGGGCGCGTCCGATCTGGCGGTCCCCGCGCCGTGGTTGGCCGACCCGCTTTACCTTAGCCGCACCGCCCCCGGGGGAGAAACGGCAGCCATGACTTTGCTCAAAACCGGAGCGCTTAGCACGTGGATTCTTAACGGCGTTGATCTGGAAACCTGTGCTGCACAGGTGGTGAGCCTGACCCAAATGCGCATCAAGCTCGGGGTCGCAGCCATGCCAGATTATCGCCATGCCGCCGCCGCCTATCGGCATCTGGAAGACCCGGAAAATGAGCAGGATATTCTGGAGGCGGCCAACGAGAAATGGAACAATAGCGCCATAAAAGCCCAACTCGGGGAGCTCGCTTTTAGGCGCCAGGATTACAAAGCCGCACTGGCACTTTTTTCCACCGCCAACGCCATGCCGCAATGCCCTGTATGGGTGGCTGCACGGCTAAAAGCATGTGAGGAAAAGGGTCAGGCTGACAGGTAGGCATTGATCTTTTTGACCATTTCCCCACCATATTTTTCGTTGGCATGGTGGGCGTCCCGCTTGCCCTCATGGTTGAAATCTTGCTTGAATGCGGGCTTGATAAACCCTGTTTCATCCATAATGCCATCAGGCAAATCTATGTAATCTATCCCGTGGTTTTTCACCCAATCGCGAAACTGCTTGCGAGATCTGGTTTCGATATAAGCAATGGTTTCAACTTCATCGGTGCGATGCTCGCCATGGAAATTGGGCGGCGGCGGCGGGGTGGCGATGACGAAGAAATCAAGCTTGGCTTGCTGCATATGCTCTAAAAACTGGTAGATAAAGCGGTGGTCTTGCAAGATAAGCGCATCTAGCAGCCCATCAGATATTGGCCGAAACCGTGGTTTGGTAGCCAAATGCGCGGGGCGGCACCATTTCCAGTGCGGGCTGCCATAAAGCCGGGGAGAGTGGCCACCGATGCAAATGCCCCAGCGATCATCGGGGCTAAAATATTGCCCGCCCGTGTGTTTTTTCATATTCCGCTGAAACTCTGCCGGAGTCAGCCGCAAGCCGCCTTTGTCAACGGTGCTGAAAGGATCCCATGTCCAGTAACCGCTGCCAAAGGGGAAGAATTGCAACTTGTGCGGGTTTTCGCCAAGCATGTGGTTGCCATTTCTAAGCGCGGCCAAATGGGAATTTCCGCAAATTCGGATGGTCATTTCATGAGGCCTCTCGCTGTGCAATTTCTGCGAAAATCTGCTGGACCACCAACGCGCCATAGGCACCGTTGGCATGGTGCGGGTCGGGGGTGCCATCTGGTTTGGTGTCTAGCTTGAACTCCGGGCGCAAAAAGCCGCTTTCATCTACGGTTTCTGGGGGTACATCAAGGTAGCGCACGCCCATTTTTTCAAGCTGTTCCAGGAACCAGCGCCGCGCAATTGTTTCCAGCGCAATCACGGTGTCTCGCGGAACCCCGTTACCGATGGCGCTGTAATTCGCGGGGGGCGGCGGGCCGATGATGATGAAGAAATTCGTGCCAACCTGCTGGAGATGCTTATAAAATTGCAGCACATATTTTTGGTCTTCCGCCACAATCGCCTCAACCTGCGCCAAGGTTAGTGGCCGGTGGTTTGGCAGGGCTACAGCGCTCGGTGCCACAGCGCGCCAGTATGAATTGGCGTAGATCCGCGAAAAAAACGAGCCAACAGAAAACCCCCATAGCCCTTCGGTGGATACATGGGTGAGGCCGGTAAACCGCATAAGCAGGTCATTAAAAAGGTCCACATTAAACCGGACACCCTCAGGCGTAGCATAACTGAAATCAGTGTTGTCAAAATTGGCCCCACCCAGTGGAAAAATGCTGAGCTTCGGGCCTTTGTCTTTCACCTCGCCGTGGCCGTGCTGCAATGCGACCACATGAGAGTTGCCGCAAATCCGAATGGTCATTCGCCGAACTCCTGCAAGATAAGCTCATCACAGGCCAGATCATCGGCAGATTTCGGTTCGGGGGCCGGTTTTTCGGGGGCGGCCTCGGCTGTGTCGGCACTTGGCTCATCGCCGATGGCATTAAAAAATACATCCATCACATGGTGCACGCCTTCGGTGGCCACGCTTCGCAAGTTAGGGTTATAGGCCATGGCCCGCATCGGGTGAGATGACACCAGCTCATAGGAGGGGAAATAGTCAACCTGCGGGAATTGCTCATAAAGTTCGCCGCATACCCCGCGTAAAACCGACTTGGAATACACCGTGGCCGGCAACACATGGTGGCCGCTAGCAGTGGCGGTAAGCGGCACCGGAGACACGGTAAACATAAATTTCATGTTGGGCGCGCGGGCCAGTGCAAACTCGATAAAGGCTTTGGCATCTTCCAGCACTTCCGCGTGGGTATAGTTGTGGAAGGCGTATTTTTGGTCATCATATTCGCCAGCAATGGTGCCCGGGCAGGTGGGCAAAGCGCTACCATCTTGAGTGTTTATCCAGCCTTCGGTAAGGCCGAAGGTGAAGACAAACAGCTGCGTGCGGCTCAAAATCGCCCGCACTTGCTTGAGGTGGTATTCAATATCGCGCTCGGCTTCCTCGCGGGTGGCAAAGCCGTTTGGTTCAATTGATGGGCGGAACGGATCATAAAAGCGGCCCTTGCTTTCCCACACGGTTTCTTCCGGGGTAAACAGGCCAAAGGCGCGCTGAAACAGCTGCAAAAGCTGGCGCACCGAGTAGATATTGCCATAGCGCGCGGAATACAGATCAAAGCCGAAACGCGAGATATCTCGCTCGCCTAAAAACCGTGGCGCGGGCTCGACATCAATAAATCTATAGCCCCGATCCTTGAATTGGCGGCCAATATGCTGGGCAAAACAGCTGCCCGCCGCCGCAATAGCTGTGGCTTTGGTGATCGGAAATTTAGGGCGGTAAATATCCTGAAACGCCAGCGGGTTCAGATTGGAAACCGCCGCTTTCCAAAAGGCCCGTTGTTCGAGGTTTTTGTAAGGATGGTCCATGTTTGCACCTGCGTTAGTCGTTTTGAAATGTTGTTCCCAGCTATACTAGCCACGAAAAATCCTGAGGTAAAGCGCGGGCGGGCCTTAGGCGCCTTGGGTAAGCCAGCGGGTGGTGGGCGGTGGCGGCGCGGCGCGGGCGGCGTCGTATTCGTCGGGCGTGCCGCAAAAGGTTACGGCATCGGCGGGCACCAGCTCATAGCGCACCACTTCGCCTTGTGTTATCAGGGTATTATAGAGCGGGGCCACATAGCGCTCGCCGCCTTGCAGAGCGGAAAGCTCCATATCCAGTGTCTTTTCAAAGGCTTGGTTGAAATCCTTGATCTGGCGAAAATAGTAAAGCCCTGTGGAGCACAGCTCCGAGACCCGCTCTTTTTCGGTCACCCGCGCAGCGGATTGCGCGGGGCCGGGAGCCACAAAGGACCAATGGTCGCCTTCACCGATAAACACCTCGAGGTAGCCATCGGTGCTGGCCAGATCAAAGCTTTCGGGCAGCTTGAAATCTGACTGGAAGGAGTCGATATTGAAAATCACCATTGCTTCGTCGGCGGGCAAAACGGCTGCGCGCGCGGCAATCCACACGGTTTCGGCTTGGCCGCTGGTCGGGCCATCGAGCCTTACAATGCGGATATTTTCCGGCGGCAGGCCCATTTTGGCACATTTTTCCCGCACAAACCGCTCTGTTTCAGGATCATCTCGAAAGGCGAATACAAAATTATGCTCTTGAAAATAGCGATGAAAGCCGATCACCGCATGTTCAAAAACCGAAAACCCGTGCAGCTGAAGCATGAATTTTGGCACAGTATAGCCTGCATTGGTAAAGCGCTGGCTCAAGCCACCCATCGGAAAAATAAAGTTCATGGAGCCTCCAAGGCTAAAATCGCCAGCCGTAAGGCATTGGCAAATAAGTGCATTTGCCGCGTTTCGGATTCAGCGTGCAAAGGCAGCATCGAGAAAAACAGCAGCGCGGTCATGGCCAGCAATTCGCGCTTTTCCATACCGTATTTTTCAGCGGCGAGATCAAAGAACAGCGCTGAAATATGCTGCGGCTCGGCGATATCCGTGGGGATAAAACCCCAATCGGTGCCGCTGTGGCGGATGAGCTGGCTGCGGCCGTGCAAAATATGGTCGTATTTGCCCACAATCGAGTGGCAAAGCTTGGCGATATCATAGCGATAATCGCCGTAATAGGTGGGCAATCCGGCCCAGTTCATGGCGCGGGGATCAATGGTGAGCACCCGCATGGCCTTGAAGTCGAAAAACGCGTTCCCAAAGAAAAAATCGCCGTGCATAAACCGGATATCTTGTGGCGTAGTTGGGCGGATCAGAGCTAAAAGCTTGTCGATGAGCGGGTTGACCTCGCCCACTTTAGTGCCGTTAAGGCGCAGCTCCGGGTCGTGCTTGTAGCCCGCGCCCGCCACAAAATCGGCAAAGCGGGATTTGGTCTTTTCGGCAAACATCTGGGCAAAAAACGCGGCGGCAAAAGTCTCGGCGCTTTCGGGTGCATCTGTCGAGGGGCGGTGCTTGGCAGCGACATCTAGAAACTCGAAACAGCCGCCCAGAATGGTGGCCCATACGTGGCTGGGCAGTTTGCCAAACACATAAAGGTCGCTCAAAAGTGGCTGATAAACATATTCCAGCCGATAGCCTGCGCGATGGTTTTTGTCAGATTCCCCAAGGTAACGGGGCACATAGGGGCGCAAATCATAGGGCAGATTTTTGAACCACTGCGCCTCGGCCCGCATTTTATTGGTCTGATCAGACGATTTGCGCAGAGTAATGCCGTCTGACTGGATGCTGTTAAAGGCCCGGGCCACGGCAAATTCGCGCTTGGATTGGTAATAAAGGGTTAGATGCCCGAAATCAAACCACGCATCCACCGGGGCTTTGGTGAAGGGGATTTTTCGCTCGTAAAGGTTGAGTGCCTCGACGAAATTAGGGGCCGCTTCCAAAGCCATACGCCATGTGGCGGCGCTCGACATTTTAAAATGTCCGCACAGAATTTGCCGCTTCGACAGCCCCTCGCCATAGCCCGAAGAAAACGGTGCCTCGGGGTTTTCCGGGGTGAAGTAAGACCAAAAATGGTTAGCGGGATCATTCTGATACGACACCAGATCAGCCTGCCCCGCCGCGCGCCCCTGCACCAAGGTGTCGCCAAACAGAATTTCGATCGGGCCATCGGTGCCGATTTCGGCGAGCGCAAACAGCAGCGAATCCTTCAGGCTCAACCCGTTTTCTGGGCGGATCACCTGAATTTCCAGCCGCTTGATCGCCGCTTGGTCCACCGGCGGAATTTCAAAATCCTGCGGGAGTGACAGCACCACTTTTCCAGAGGCCAGCTTGCACTGGTGCTCAAACAAGCGCGCCCCGCCAAGAGGCAGAAAAGCGGGTGGAATATAGCCCAGCTCGGCGGCCATTTCATCGCTGATATAGGCCGCAGACAGGATCAGGAAAACCGGCTCAACCATTGATCAGCTCGATAATGTCTTCATAGCTCAAGTCGGTAAATTCCTTTGGCCGGATAGATTTGTCATCCACATAAAACCCGCCCTCGCCGCACCATGGCTTGCCCACGCGCAGCTCGTCAAACGGCACATCATGCTTGGCCAGCCAGTCTAGAATAATCGGCACGGTATTGGCAATAATTTTGCCCTCGTTGCCCTCATAGGTGCGCATATTGCGCGCGGTGCTGATCACAATCGAAAATCCCTGCGCCCGATAGTGGCGCATCATTTCAATCACCTCGGTGTTGGGCGGCTTGTCAGGATAGGGGGAGTCATCATGTATGGTGATGGTGTTGTCCAGGTCCATAACGATTTGTTTCATGAGAGGTCCATTTCATATCCACGCAGATCTTCCCCGTATCTTTTGCGCAAATCGAGGAACCTGTCGAGACCTAAAGCCGCAAAGCCCGTAGCCTTTAAGACAATATTACGTCTTATGGGCGAAATGTGTCGCTAAATTGCAAATAAGGAGGCCGGTTTTGCAGATTGAAGCCCGCGGGTTGGCGGGGGTTTTCATCATCACTCCGCGCCGTTTTCAGAGCTGCACTTTCAGGCGCCACCCCATGCACAAGGCAAATTAGTGCGCTGCGGGCGCGGGGCTGTTTTTGATGTGCGGTTGATATCCCCATTGGCAGCCCACGCTATGGCCGGTGAATCGGCGTTGAGCTTTCGTCTGAAAACGGGCGGCAGCTCTAGGTGCCGCCGAGCTTTTTGCACGGGTCTATAACGCAAATTGATAACAGCGACCGGCTCTATAAATGCAACGATCATTATCAATGTTACCAATCCGCTTCCAAGTGTCGGCAACAAAGTATACTTCTTTTTTGCCTCGCCTCGTATCACCTTAAAATATCGTGAACTTTATGTGAATTGAGGTCCCGTACAATTGAGTTAAATTTATCGCCTTTTTTGCGATGATAACTAAACGCGTGCAGAAATTCGATTTGGCCTTCGGTTTCAATCCATTTTGGATTTTGGATCCGCGTGGCGAGCACGGCCTCTCGCGCGCTCATACCATTATAAACCAGCATCGCTGCGAGCAGGGTGCCGGTGCGGCCTTTTCCGGCGTGGCAATGAAAAACAACCGCCTTGCCGTGGCTGATTTCGGCTTGCACATGGGCGCAGGTTTCAAGCGCTTGCGCCACGGTTGGTGGCTGAAAATCGACGATCGGTTGGTAAATTGACCGAAGGCCTGCCGCCTCTATCAACGTCGTTTCAGGGGGCCATTCTTGGGTGAGCGTCACCAGCACATCGGCACCAACCCGGCGCAGCGCTCGTAGATCGCGTGCGATATCTCGAAAAACACCAGGGCGGGGGCAGCCGCCGAGTACGCCCGGCACCAGCCACTTGAAATTGGTTGGGCCGTTATATTCGGGCGCGGCCCCTTTGGCGGCAGGAAACAAGGCGGCGAGGTCGGGGCTCATTTGCTGCACGCCGCGCGGCATCGCACCCGGTGCCAAGTTTTTTTGCCGTCAAATTGAACCCAGCACCCGTCGGACATCCGAAATTCCCCTTTCATTCGATTCACTCATACTAGAACGTCATAAATTTGCGCGCAACACAACGGGTATTGTAGATAAGGATTGCCCAGGTTTTGCCGAAGGCTGGCACGAGTTAGGCGCGCTTTCCGTCGGTGACGCCCAAATTGCCCTGCGCTTGTTGCTACACTTAGAGCGACAGCTTAAAGCCCCTCACCGGTGAGCGGATACAGCCCCATTTCGGTAAGTTGGGCAAACAGTTTTTCATAAATCACGGATGCAATTACGCCGCGAAATTTATAATACGTATATAGATGGGGTTGGCGGGCCAGCGCATTCAGGAGCTCTTGGCGGGTGTTGGATTTGGCAAAGGGCCAATCGGGCCCCTCGGAATTAACGCTGGCGACGTATTCATTCATAGCGGGCGAGCGGGTGCCGGGGCCGAGGATGGTGGCATAGTCTTCGATAATTTGGCGGGCCATGATTTGGCGCATATCTTGGGGTAATAATATCGGCGGCTCGGAGCGGCCGCGCATATTCCAGAGCAGGGTGAGAAAGGCGCGGTCCTCGCGGCGGTCAAAGGTGAACTGCTCGGTGAGGTCTCCGGAACCTGAGCCAGCGGCACGTCGCGTCGCTGGGGAAAGAGGTCGCCATGTGGGTCTGTATCGCGGACATCAACGGCAGGGGTGGCGATATGAAACGTCTCATCTTTGCGCAGCTTTAGGTGGAGATTGCCGCCCGTTCGGTCATTGGTTGCCTGATACTGGACGTAGAGTGCCGAATTCAGCTTGGCCAGTATAGAGTCAGGATCAGCGAACTCCGTCAGGCCCGCCCGCTCTAAAAGGTGGGCCTTTTCACGCCGCCAGTGTGCTTTATCGATCAGATAAGCATCCATAGGTCGGTATTTGTAAGACGTTCCAACGTTCAAATGCCCAGATTTAATGGCCGTGGTGACAGCCTGAAACAGAAATACTTTGTAAAGTGACACACGGAAGGTCCCGTCCTCCCGTATCAGCGCAGCTTTCTGTTCAGCATCAAGAAACCCCATCGGAGTATGACTGGCCGACAAATCCCCATCGGTTTTGATGTGATTAATCGCAATCTGAAGCGCGGTCGCCCGTTCGGTTGGCATAAAATTAAGCGCCCGCAACACGGCACTGAGGCGATTTTGCAGCCTCAATGACCGTGACTCCAGTATGTCATACCAGCTCAAATTTTTGGCCGTGTTTTCGAGGTCATCTTTTAGCTGCTTAAAATCACGTGTTTTGCGTTGTGCGAGAAGCGCCTTTGCCGCCGCTACCTTCTCGGCATCTGAGAGGTTCGCCTCCCCCATGACACTTTCAATTCCGTCTAAAACGCCAAAAACAGAAACTTCTAAACCGTCAATGACAACCGCAATCTGTCGCTGTTGGTCTTTGCGCTCTTGTGCCAGCGTTTCCTGATATTCCCGCACTGCCGCAGATTTGAAAGACGCCATGACGCTGAACCACAGATCAATCATGTTATCCTGGCAGCGATAAAATTGATGAGCGACAAAGGCAGCGGCATGAATGTAACGGTCATTCCTATCCCGACGCTGCATTTGGAAAATCTCTGACCGCAGAACGCTGCTCTCAAAATAGATCGAGAGCTGGGACAATGTCAAATTCCAGTTTTGTAGTGGCATTGTCCATTTTTTAGAGGCGTTCTGGATGCCCATGTAGAGCAATTTTAGCAGGCTGTTTTCGTTGGGAAATGCGCCCTTGGTTTTGGTCAGTTTGCGGAACTGGTGATGGACGGCTTCGATCGTGTTGGTGGTGTAAATCACCTTTCGGATGTCGGTGGGATACTTGAAGTAGACCGATAGATTGGGCCATTTTTCCCGCCATGATTTGAGGACAATCGGGTATTTTGGGCCCCTTTCTCGGCGATGCAAGCATCACCTGCCAGGCAATGAACGAATGGATAATGGCTGTCCAGCGGGCGGCTTTGCCCGTTGACCGGCAGGGCATGTTTACATGCCCGAGAGGGGCGCCTTGATTTCGGGGATCAGCTTGTCGGTGACGGCGCTGAGTGTGGCGTTCGAAACGTCGAGATGATCTTGCGCTCGATCTCGTCGCTCATGTGGGTTTGGTGCTTCTTCACGAGTTGCGGCTCAAACGACCCAGCCCTGTCGCGTGGTGTGGCCAGCTCAAAGCTGCCCGTGGTGGATTTGATGGTTTTGCGCCCGGATCCATTTCGGCGATTAGCCGGTTTGGCCTGCTGCAAATGCACATCCATTTCAGCCTGTAGGGCGGCTTCGGTGAGCTGCTTTATCAGCGGCGTCAGGATCCCATCCTTGCCCGTTAGCCCACGGCCATCTTGCAACCCAGCCAACGCTCCCTCAACCAGGCGATATCCGGCATCCGGACGAAATCCTTCAGGGTCGACGCGATACGGCAGCAGCCAAACGTCTACTTACCCGATTAATGAAGAAGCACGGGCACCCCCCGAAACGCTTCATTACTGACAAGTTACGATCTTACGGGCCGCGAAACGCGAGATTTCGCCGGGCGTCGAGCATCGGTCTCACAAGGGGCTAAACAACCGGGCAGAAAACAGCCACCTGCCCTTCCTAAAATGTGAAAGGGCAATGCAGGGCTATCGGTCGCCCGGGTTATTGTGTTTGTGGGGCACACTACATCCCGCCCAGGATCAGCCTTTCTTTATCCAGCGATCACCACGGCGGTATCTGTGTTTATCTCGAGGTTCACCTCTGATCCGGCCTCAAACCAGTGCGCGCCTGCGATATGGCTTTCATCCACCACCATTTCAATTCCGGCTGCGTCTATCAAATACCGCATCTGACTGCCCAGAAACTCTCGGTGCCGAATCCTGCCGGAGATCGTCCGCGCGCTGCTTTCTTTGGTCAGGGAAATGTTTTGCGGGCGCAACACAATAGAGCCTTTGCCCAAAGTCGTCGCCTCGATCGGCAGCACCTCTCCGGTTTGCGTGGCAAAAACAATGCCCTGATTGGCACGCTTTACTTCGCCTTGTAAAATATTGGCCGTACCCAGAAAATCGGCCACAAACAGGTTGCTCGGCTCGTCATACAGCATTTGCGGCGAGCCAATTTGCTGGATCACGCCGCCATCAAGCACCGCCATGCGGTCCGAGGTGGTGTTGGCCTCCTCCTGATCGTGGGTCACAAAAATAGTGGTCAGACCAAGCTTGCGTTGCAGGGCCAATAGCTCGCGGCGCATTTCAACCCTGAGCGAGGCATCAAGATTGGAAAGCGGTTCATCCAGCAGCAGCACTTTGGGTTCCACCACAATGGTGCGGGCTAAAGCGATGCGCTGTTGCTGCCCGCCCGAAAGCTGGTTTGGCATCCGCTCTGCAAGGTGCAAAAGCCCCACCAGCTCCAGCGCCGCATCCACCTTTGGCTTGATCTGCGCATTGGGCATCCGCCGCTCTTTCAGGCCAAACCCCACATTTTCGCGCACCGACATATGCGGCCACAAGGCGTAAGACTGAAACACCATGCCAACATTGCGCTTCCATGGCGGCAGATCCAGCACATCAACCCCGCCAATTTTCACGCTGCCCTTGGGGCGTGGCCCAAAGCCGGCAATGGCCCGCAACAGCGTGGATTTGCCCGAGCCTGACGGCCCGAGAAAGGCAAAAAACTCGCCGGGTTTGATATTCAGGTTTACCCCGCTTAGCACTTCGGTATCTCCGAAAGAAAGATACAGATCTTCAATATCTATGCCCTGTTTTTTAGTGGTCATAACCGTCTCCCTTGTGGCGTTATTCATTGTCGCCCGTTGTTTTGAATTTTTTGTCTCGTGCAATAATCAGCTGCGAAACGATCATGCCGATGGCCACCAGAATAACTGCTACAATGCCAAGCGCCGCCCCTGCCCCGCGGCCAGATGGTGTTTGCATAAACAGGTAAATCCCGTAAGCCAGTGGCGCGTCAGAATTGGAGCTTACGAGCATAATCGTGGCTGAAAGCTCCACCGCCGCTGTTGCGAAACTGGTGACAAACCCCGCCAGAATACCGGCAGACATAAGCGGCAACACCACGCGGCGGATGGTGCGGAATTTGGTGGCCCCAAGGCTTTCAGCCGCCTCCTCTAACGCGCTGCTGACCTGTTGAAGCGCCGCTGTGCAGGCCCGCAAAGCATAAGGCAAGCGCCGGATCATCAGCGCCAGTGCAATGATCACCCACCAGCTCGCCATCGGGTCATTGGTGAAGGGAATGTTAATGCCGTGGAACATGCGCAGATAACCAATGCCCAGCACCACGCCGGGTACGGCCAGCGCTGCCGTGGCCAGATAATCCAGCGCATGGCGGCCAAACATGCCGGTGCGCAATACGATATAGGCAATCGCCGTGCCGATAATGACATCAGCCGTGGCCGCCAGCCCCGCATAGAGCAAGGTGTTAATAATGTAGTCTTTAGAGCCTTCCCACATGGTCACATAATTGCTTAGCGTATAAGCATCGGGCAGCGGCGCATATGACCAGATGGTGCCAAATGACAGCAGCAAAAGCCCGATATGCGGCGACAGCACCAGCAGCAAAATAAACCCGACCGCGCCGTAAGCCAGCATTTTTTCGGTCAGCTTCAGGTCACGCTTGGCCATGCCGCCCCCGCCTTTTTGCACGGTGGCATAATCTTTGCCGCGCATAAACAGGAAGGAGGCCCAGAGCGAGAATATAGAAAACGCCACGAGGATAAACGAAATCACATAGCCCATCGGATCACTGATCCCGATTGAGGAAATGCGCAAAAAGGCTTGCGGGGCCAGCATGTTGTTTACATTCAGCAACAGCGGCGTGCCAAGATCATCAAACACTTTGATAAATACCAGCGCCGCGCCAGCAATATAGCCCGGCATAGCCAGCGGAAACACAATGCGGCGAAACAGGCGCATACCCGAAGAGCCAAGGTTTTGCGCCGCTTCTTCCATCGAGCGGTCAATATTACGCAGGGAGGCTGAAAGGTTGATAAGAATAAATGGGAAATAGTGGATGGATTGCACCAGTATCACCCCGTTCAGCCCGTCCATAAACGGGATATCAATGCCGAATTTATCTCGTAATATCAAGTTGATAGATCCATTTCTCCCAAAAATGAGCTGCATGGCCACCGCGCCCACAAAGGGCGGCATGATCAAGGGAATAAACCCGAGGCTTTGGATAATGATCGAGCCACGAAAATTAAAGCGCGTGGTGATATAGGCCAACGGCAAGGCGATTAGCGTGGCAAAAACCACTGACATGGCCGACACATAAAACGAGTTCCAAAAGCTCTCGCGAAACAGCGCCGAGGCAAAGAAATCAGAGAAGTTTTGCAGGGTTAATGCGCCCGTTGCAGGGTCCTGGAAGGCCACAAACATAACCATAGCCACCGGCACAATCAGCAAACCAATGAGCAAAAGTGCGATCAGAATAGCAACTATTTTTATGCCACTTACGCTGGGAAAAAGCGCGGCGGGCAGGCGATCGGCCAATGAGCGGGGGGGGGACATGTAGCTAGCTCCAATGAGGGGCAAAAGGACCGGGCCTCCCGGTAATGGAAGGCCCGAAAAGGCGATTACATAGCGAGTGCTTGCTCGGCGAGTTCACGGGCACGCGTGTAGTTTTCTACCACCATCGCATCCCACGCTTGCTCTACTTCAGCTTGGCGCTGGCCAACTTCATCCGTCGCTTTCTTGCGCTTTTTAGTGAAGATACCGGCAAAGTCGGCATCCAGGCTTTGCGCTTCCGTAATCGGATTGGCTTCAATCAAAGCCCGCGCTTCGGCGATCAAGGCCATGGCTTCGGCATTGCCGCCCCCCATGTGCTTGGCTTCGGCAGCATGAATGGCCCCCACTGCGGCGCGTAAATCATCCAACCGATAGGTGATCATCACGTCAAACATCGAATTCACGAGGTTATACCGCGCGCCGGATTTGGCGACATCAAAGCTGACAGCCGCCCCGATCGAGCTGTTTTCAAACGGGTTGGGGAAGCCTTCGGGCGCATTTGCATAGGTTGCCGGATTTACAGGCAAGCGCATGATCGCAGGGTCAAGCAACACTTCCTGGCCAGCAGGTGTCAGCAAATACTCGATGAAGGTCACGGCCGCGTCGCTATTGGGCGCATCTTTAACCACCGCAATATTGGCCGGCACCAGCGCCGTTACAGTCGGATAATTGAAATCCACCGGAAAGCCGGATGCCTTGGACGAGAAGCCAAAGAAATCAATCACGATTCCGAGGCCAAAATTGCCGGTGTTTACCCCGTCGGGCACCCCAAAACTGCGCTCGGTGACGGTGGCAAAATTACCTGCAATCCACTTCCATTCAGCCCAGCCCGCATCCCAGCCCTCGCCTTGCAAAAGCGTTTCTACAGTAAGGTGGGTGGTGCCAGAGCGCGAGGGCGCCGACATGCCGACATGGCCAAAATATTCAGGCTTTTTCAGGTCGGCCCATTCGCGCGCCGGCTCCAGCCCGTTGGCGGCAAGGTAGCGCTCGTTCCACATAATGCCATAGCCGGCGGCGGCAAACCCGTAGTAAAATCCGTCCGGATCATTCAGCGGATAAGAGCCGATGATGTCGGGAATGCCCTCGGAGGCAACCTCTACCGCGGCCAACAGCCCGTCATTTTTAAGCACTTCAAACGCATCCGGTGCCGAGGCCCAGAAAATATCAGCCGTGTTTTGCCCCGCGATTTCCTGAATATACTTCACCCCGGCCGAGGTTTTTTTATTCAGAATCTCCAGATCAATACCCGGATTAGCGGCTTCAAAAGCCGCCTCGATCGGGGATGTCATACTGTCGGGAAAGGAGGTGATAACAACAACGGTTTCCTGTGCAAAGGCCGCGCCGGCGGCCACCACAAGGCTTAAAGCGGCCACAGAGCCGTGCAAATACTTCTTCATGATAGTCTCCCTGTTTTCTGCGCAATAAATTCGCAATACCCAAGGGCATAGCGCTAATTTTTTGCCTGCGCAAAAAATGCTTAACCATGATGGCAATCGATAAAACCGGGTTAAAAATGACCCACCAATTCGGGCATTATTGACCCGATTCAAGCAGACCCAAAGCCCGCATCCGCAAATAAAGCCGCTTGCGCGGAATCATCAATCGGGCCGCCGCATCGCCTTTATGGCCGCCCGATTGCACCAAAGCCGCCTGCAAAAGCGTGCGTTCAAAGGCCTGCATCGCTTCTTCATATGCCACCACTTCTGCCTCGGCCTGCGCACCAGCCGTGGTGAATTGCACCTTGAGACCAATCACCAGCCGCTCGGCCATATTGCGCAACTCGCGCACATTTCCGGGCCAATAATAGCTTTTAAACGGCTTCAGATCCTCGGCCGTAACCGGTGGAAGCTTGCGTTTAAACCGTTTGGCAGCATCGCGGATAAAGTATTCCAGCAATACAAATACATCGTTACCCCGATCTCGCAGCGGCGGCATGGTAAGCTCGGCCACGTTTAACCGGTAAAAAAGCTCTGGTCGCAGGTGGGCCGCGGCTTTTGCCGCATCTGGGGCGGTGGCCACGAGGCGTGGAAGCTTTCCGGCGTGAATCAATTCAACCAGTCGCTGTTGCAGCGGCGGGGCCAAGTCTGCCACTCCATCCAAAAACAATGTGCCCTGCGCCGCGCGCATAGCGGCCCCCGGATGGCTGTCCCCGTGCGCCGATATTTTGGCCTCGAAATTTTCCGGTGTCAGCTCGGCACAGCTGACCACAATAAACTCGCCCTTCACGCCAGACTGGTCATGCAAGCAGCGCGCGGCGAGCTCTTTTCCGGTGCCGTTCTCGCCATAAATCAGCACGTTCACCGCCAGCGGTGCCACGTTAAGAATCTCGCTTCGGCAGGCGCGCATCACCTTGGAGCGGCCCAAAAGCCGCGCCCGAATATCGCCCCCGCGCGCCATACGCATGCGCAAACGGCGGTTTTCCAGCTGCAGCTGGCGTAGCTTTAACGCGCGCCGCAACACCGAAATCAGAAACTCCGGCGCGGCGGGTTTTTCAATATAGTCAAACGCCCCTGCCTTCATGGCTTGAATAGCAGACGAAATATCTCCGTGTCCGGTGATCATCACCACCGGAATATCAGGGCTAAAATCGCGCACCGAGGCCAGCAGATCAAACCCGGTCATCCCCGGCATACGAACATCTGTAAGGATCACCCCGCCCCATTCGGGGTCCAGCTCTGCCAGCATGCTCGCCACATTGGAAAACGCCTTGGTCGGAATATTTTCCATGGCAAAGGTTTCCATCATAGCCTCGCGCAAATCAGCATCATCATCAACCAGATACACCGTGGCATCCTTCATGTGTCCCCTCCCGAAATCATGGTAAATACCGCGCAAATACCTGTGCCTTCACGCGGAGTTAAGCGCAAATCTCCGCCCATATCCTTGGCGATATTATAAGAAATAGAAAGCCCCAGCCCCAGCCCTTCGCCAATATCTTTGGTGGTCACAAACGGGTCAATCGCCGCCTCTGGTGTCAGGCCGGCAAGGCCGATTCCGGTGTCGGAAATCTCCAATATCACACGCCCGTCTACTGTTCGGGCAGATGCTTCAATTTGCCCCGGCTGTCCCGTTTGCTGTATCGCATCCACGGCGTTGCTCAGCAGGTTCACCAACACCTGTTCAATAAGAATCTGGTCCCCCAAAACCCGCGCCCCTTCACAGGAGTCCGCAATATCGAGCGTAATCCCCGGGGCATCAATTTTGCCACGCAATATCGCGACAGCATTGCCAAGAAGCGGGGCCAGCATAAGAGATTCCCGCTTGTATTCAGACCGTCGCGCAAAGCGTTTCAAGTGCTTTATCGTTGCTGCCATCCGCGCAACCAAGCCATTTATCCGCTCAACCTGTCGCGAAATATTCTGCGGGTCGTTTGCTTCCACCGCAGCCATCAGCAAATGGAGCCGCTGCTGCATGGCCGCCAAGGGCTGGTTCAGCTCATGGGAAACCCCGGCTGAAAGATTGCCAAGCGCCGCCATTTTTCCGGCCTGCACCAGCTCGGCCTGCGTTTGCTGTAGCTTCTCCATTGCGCGCTCGCGGGCCTCGACCGAGCGCTGAAACGCCCGCACCGCGGCGCCCATGCGGCCAAGCTCGTCATTGCCCCCTTCTGGCAAATTTTCAGGAGGCTCTCCACGGGCCACGGCTCGCATAGCATCCGTAATTTTGTGTAGCGGGGCAATAACGTCGCCGCGAATATAGCCAAACAACAAAACAGCCCCCGCCACCCCTGAAACCACCGTAAGCCCCAAAAGCCACAGCATCGCCATTTCAGACCGCTCTGCCGAGCGCTTGGTGGCTTTTCCCACCGAATCCCGCTGCGCCCGTCCCAAATCAGTCAGGCTTATCTGGAGCTGCGCAAATTGCTGCTGCAACTGCGCCAGATTTGCGAGCAGCGTCTCCTGGTTTGTCAGCCATGCGCGGCGCTGCGCCAATATCCCCTGCTCACTATTGGCAAGTTCATTCAGCAAAACGGTTGATTGCCGCAGGGTTAGATACTCTATTTTATCGGGAGTATCCGCCAGATAGGCATTTAGCCGGGCCAGAGAATCCGCCGTAAGATTGGCGTATTGCAGGAGCTGGTTGGCGGAGGTCGCCACCGTGCCTTGCAGCATAAGCGTGGTGGCCGTCGAGGCTTCCACCCCGATCCTGAGGATCAGGTCGCGCGCGGCACGCTCCTGCGCAATCCGGCGGGCAATTCTGGTTCTGAACGTCAAATCGGCGCTGCGGGTCAGGCTCTCGGTTGCCACTTCAATGTTAAACGAAAAATCGTTGAGCACGGGGTCGATTTCATCCTGAATATCTACATTCAGCCAGCGCAATTGCTCCACAAGCCGCTCGGCCTCTTTTTGCAAATCATAGCGTTTTTCCAGCCCTGAAAGAATGGCCGTCAGCCGTGTTTTTATGGCATTTTGCAGCGCCGCACTTTCTGGCCCTGCCGCTGCCAAAAACGGGTTTTGCAGCACCCGCCCGAAGCGGTCCGTCGACACGCTTAACCGCGCGCGCAAATCCGCACTTTGTGAGGGGCCGGCGCTCACGATCGTCGTCGCAAGCGCCGCCAATTCAGCCGCGCCTTCCGCAAGCTCGCTGGCCAAGGCCAGTTGCGGTATTTGCTCACCCGCCAGCGCCTTGTAATCTTGCCGTGTTTGCCAAAAAAAGTAGATAGACACGGCCAGCACCGCCCAGACAATAATCACAATACTGCCGATCATGAGCATGAGCCGCCCCCAGATTGTGGGCGTAAATCGTTTCAAGTCAAACCGGCTCACCGCGCGCCTCTTTCGAGCTGGCTTAGCCCTGTTTCGACCTCCAAAAGCAAAGCATCCCGCAGGGTGCGCCAGCGCAATAGCGCAGCGGCCTGCGGGGCGCTGTTGGTGGTCAGATTGGTGGCCCGAAACGGCGCCTCGTTTAGCCCCGGGGCCTGGCCATCTCCTTCCGCGACCGGCATGGTGGTAAGTATTGTCCGTAGCGCCGCCACGGCACCCAGATTACCCGCCGCTGTCAAAGCATCCAGCCGCTGCCACAAGCCGCGACGGCGGGAAAATACGTCGGTCACAAACACATCAAACAAGGCATTTACCGCCCAATACCGCCTTTGCGCCACCTCGGCATTATAGCGCATCCATGTCAGGCGCAGCGCATGGCGCATGGCTTGGGGCACCTGCGAGGTGGCCTCGGCCCGAATGGCCGGATTGGCCGGCACACGCCGCATTTGCGGGTCCAGCAACAGCCGCTGGCCAGCATCCGACAGCACATATTCAATGAACCGGCACCCCGCCCCCACATTGGACCCTGTTTTCAGAATGCCAATGCGCGCTGGCGTCAGCATAATGGGTTGGCCATATTTAAACCGAAGCGCTGGCCCCGCCCCTAGCGCCAAAAAATCAATGCTCAGCCCAAGGTCAAACCGGTTATTCAGCACCCCGTCGGGCACGCCAAAACTGCGTGATGTCAGGGTCGAGAGGTTCCCCGACAGGGCCAGCACATATTGCCAGCCGCTATCCCAGCCGCGCACCTGCAAAAACCGCTCTATCAGCATATGGGTTGTGCCAGAGCGCGAAGGCCGCGCCATGCCAATGCGGCCCCGATATTCGCGCTTTAGCAAATCTTCCCAACTATCAGGAAAGGTATGCGCATTATCGTTTCGCATGCTCCAGCCAAGGCCGGAGAGCGCAAAAACACTGTATCGGTTTGGGTCTACTTCCGGGCAAGGCGGGGCCTCGAAAAAGGCATCATGGCGGTCCAGCAGGGCAAAGGCTTCTGGTGAGGACGCCCAGAAAATATCAAACCCGCGCGGGTTGCCACGCAGCACTTCTTCAATGGCGGCATTGGTGTTTTTGTTAAGAACAATCACCCGGGTTTCAGGATAAAGCGCTTCAAACCGCTGTTTGAAGGGTTCAAATACCTGCCCGGACATCGACGTCAAAATCCGCAGTTCGTCGGCAAGCGTGGGGGCGGGCATAAAGTGAAGCCAAAATGCGAGCGCCGCTTTCCAAACATGCCTCCATACGCGGTGGTGAGCTCTTATAATTTTAGGACATTCATAGGCCATCACATTTCCCCCACCCATATCCGGCCTTCAAATTCAGCCAAATGCAACAAGAATTATGGCCATCCTACGCGTTGGGTCAATATTAACCCAATGCGGCTATTATGAAAGGACTGTAAAAACCAAGGCTGCCTTGTTGGCTTACCTACGCCACGGCCCCGACCCGATAGCGCCCCTGCCCGGTGATTTCACGAATCAGGCCCGGTTTGGCAAAGGCGTTAAGTTTGCGCTGCGCTGTGGCCTTATCCGCCCCCGTGGCCGCGGCCGTCGGCAAAAACCGCAAGGTTCCGCCCCCCTTAACCCCGCCGCTTGGGTGATGACATGGCAATCGCTGAGGGCTTCCCGCGCAGCTCTATGCAACAAGGCCACATTTAACCTATTCGCATGCCAAAATGGATTAAGCGAGCCTGTTTGCGGCCGAAGTTGTAAGCATATGCGCTTGCGTTATAGTGGATATCGTGCTGTAATATTGGAATTGTGAACCTGCCCACTATATGGGCAGGCAAACTTGCGGGGGGTTTTGCATGAACAATCGGGCCGAAATTACGACACGGCTTGCCAGCCGGCTCAAAGAAGCGCGGGCGGCCAAGGGCTTGAGCCTAGACGCGCTGGCCAAGCTTTCAGGGGTGTCGCGTTCTATGCTGTCACAAATTGAACGCGGCGAAAGCAGCCCGACGGTGGCCAGCCTGTGGAACCTGACCAAAGCCCTGAATGTCGATTTTTCTACCTTGTTGGACCAGGATTCAGAGCCGCAAAATGCCATTCGTGAAATCGTGCATAGCGACCAGACTCCGGTTATTCGCAACCGCGCCGCAGGCTGTGAGTTTCGGATTTTGAGCGCCCCGGAAGAGGTTGGCGGCACCGAGGTTTATGACATCCGGTTTGATAAAGGCGCCGCGCTGGAAAGCGCACCGCACAAGAAGGGCTGCCTTGAGCATTTGACCGTGCTTGAAGGCGAGGTGCAGGTTGTTTCCAACGGGGAGCTGGCCACTGTGACGGAGGGCGATACCATTAGATATGCCGCCGATGTAGTACACGCGATCAGGGCAGCGGGACCGGCGCGGGCGCTGTTGATTGTGCAAAACGCTTAAATCCAATATAGCGTCAGCAATCCGTTATATTGACATGTGACTACATAGCGGATATGATTCCCCTATACAGGAGGATATCATGTCGCAAACATTCTTGGATCACGTTTCCGCAACCCTAAAGCAGATAGAGGCGGACGGACTGATGAAGGCCGAGCGCCTGATCACCTCGGCGCAATCCAGCACAATCGCGGTGGAGCTACCTGACAGCAGCGCGCGGCAGGTGATTAACCTCTGTGCCAATAATTATCTGGGGCTGGCGGATAATCCCCGGCTTATTGATGCGGCGAAATCGGCTATGGATACTTACGGCTATGGCATGGCGAGTGTGCGGTTTATCTGCGGCACGCAAGATGTGCATCGCCAGCTGGAGCAAAAACTTGCCGCCTTTCTGGGCAAAGATGACGCCATTCTGTTTGCCGCCTGTTTTGATGCCAATGGCGGCTTGTTTGAGCCGCTGCTCGGGCCGGAAGATGCGGTTATTTCGGATAGCCTGAACCACGCCTCTATCATTGACGGCATCCGCCTGTGCAAGGCGCAGCGCTATCGCTATGCCAATTCCGATATGGCTGACCTTGAGGCGCAGCTAAAAGCCGCGCAGGCCAAAGGCGCGCGCTATATCATGATCGCCACCGACGGGGTGTTTTCGATGGATGGCACCTTGGCCAACCTGCGCGGGGTTACTGAACTGGCGCAGAAATACGGCGCGATGGTGATGGTCGATGATTGCCACGCCACCGGATTTATGGGGCCAAAGGGGGCAGGCACACCGGCCCATGCGGGGGTTGATGTCGATATTTTAACGGGCACTTTGGGCAAGGCGCTTGGCGGGGCGATTGGCGGCTATATCGCGGGGCCTCAGCCGGTGATTGACCTGCTGCGGCAACGGGCGCGGCCTTATCTTTTCTCAAATTCGCTGCCGCCTGCGGTGGTGGCGGCGGGTATTGAGGCGCTCGATATGGTGGAGGCGGGTGATGACCTGCGCCAGCAGCTCTTCGAGAATGCCGCCTATTGGCGCGCGGGCCTCACCAAGCTCGGATTTGAGATTCTGCCCGGCGAGCACCCCATCATTCCGGTGATGCTTGGGGATGCAAAGCTTTCACAGCAAATGGCGGCGCGGCTTTATGAGCTTGGGATATATGTGGCGGGGTTTTTCTTCCCCGTTGTGCCCAAGGGGCAGGCGCGCATTCGCACCCAGATGAACGCGGCTTTAACGCGCGAAGAGCTGGATATCGCGCTCGCCGCCTTTGCCAAAGCCGGGCGGGAGCTGGGGGTGATATCATGACCAACATGATGAAATCATTGGTGAAAACCAATCCTGAAGCGGGCTTGTGGATGGAGCGCCGCCCTGTGCCCGAGATTGGGCCGGATGACGTGCTGATCAAGATCAAGCACACCGGTATTTGTGGCACCGATGTGCATATCTGGAACTGGGATACGTGGTCGCAAAACACGGTGCCGGTGGGGCTGATCACTGGCCATGAGTTTATGGGCGAAATCGTGGAATTGGGCCGAAATGTGGAGGGGCTGAAGCTCGGCCAGCGCTGCTCCGGTGAGGGCCACCTTATTGGCCACCACTCGCGGCAATCGCGCTCGGGCAAGTTTCATCTGGATCCCGAAACGCGGGGTATTGGCGTGAACGAGCAGGGCGCGTTTGCGCAATACCTGCGCCTGCCGGCCTTTAATGTGGTGCTGCTGCCCGATGATATTCCCGACGAAATTGGTGCCATTCTGGACCCGCTGGGCAATGCGGTGCATACCGCGCTGAGCTTTGATCTGTTGGGCGAAGATGTGCTGATCACCGGCGCTGGCCCCATTGGCATTATGGCGGCAGCGGTGGCCCGCCATGCCGGCGCGCGCCATGTGGTGATTACCGATGTAAACCCCGAGCGGCTGGCGTTGGCCGAACATGTGGCCGACGTGGTGCCGGTGAATGTTGCCCGTGAGGATTTGCGCGATGTTATGCACAGGCTTAATCTGATTCAGGGGTTTGATGTGGGCATGGAAATGTCGGGCAATCAGGTGGCCTTTGACCAAATGGTCGAGGCCATGCTGATGGGCGGAAAAATTGCGATGCTCGGCATTCCGCCCGGAAATTCACAGGTAAACTGGTCGCGGATTGTGTTTAAGGCGCTCACCATCAAGGGCGTTTATGGCCGGGAAATTTTCGAAACATGGTATAAAATGATTGCCATGCTGCAAAACGGTTTGGATATCAGCCGCATTATCACCCACCATTTTCCGGTTGATGAATTTGAACAGGGTTTTGCCACGATGATGTCTGGCAAGTCCGGCAAAGTTGTGCTCGACTGGGTATAAAGTTCAAGATGGACACGAATCAGATGCAAAATGAAAACCGCTCCGTTGTGCGCCGCACGATAACAGTCGCCTATGGTGGGCGCCCGCTATCGCCCCCGTTGGCTCCCACGGCGATGTATCATTATGAGAGCGCCAGCCAGATGCAGGAGGTCAGCGAAGGCCGTGTTGAAGGCTTTACCTATTCTCGAGATGGCCACCCGAATGCGGTTGCGCTCGCCGAAAAACTTTCATGGATGGAGGGGGCTGAAGTTGGCCTTATGACAGGCTCCGGCATGACCGCGCTTTCAGCGGCTTTTCTGACGGTGCTGGAAAAGGGCGACAGCATCGCGGCGGCCTCGCAGCTTTATGGGCGCTCGCTGGCGATGGTTGACCACACCCTGCCACGGCTCGGATTTGAAACCCGGCATTTCGATGCCTCAAACCCCGACACCTTCGCCGCTGCCATTACCCCCGGCACACGCATTGTTTTGGCCGAAATCGTTTCAAACCCGATGCTGCGCATCACGCATTTTGAGGCCTTGGCCGCCGCGACCAAAAAGGCAGGGGCTTTGCTGCTGGTTGATAATACTTTCACCACCCCTTCCGGCTTTAACCCGTTGGCTCACGGTGCTGATCTTGTGATGCATTCTGTTACCAAAATGCTGTCTGGCCATAGCGATCTGAACCTCGGTTATCTTGGCGGTAAAGATGCCGATCTTATTGGTCGCATTGATGATACCCTACAAATAATGGGGCTTAACGCCAGCGCCTATAATTGCTGGATGGCCGAACGCGGCCTAAATACCTTTGATTTACGCCACGCCCGCGCGCAAGAAAACGCCGGCAAACTCGCCGCGTTTTTCGAGGGCGCCCCGATGATCGCCAAGGTGCATTATCCCGGCCTTTCCAGCCACCCGGACCACGCGCTGGCCGGCAAAATGCTCTCGAATGGCTGTGGGAATATGGTGAGCTTTGTTCTGAAAGGTGACCGCGCAACGGCGGACGCCTTTATTAAAGCCGCCGCCAATATCCCTTACGGCCCCACCCTTGGTGATGTTGCCACGACCATCATCATGCCCGCCGCCTCGTCGCACCGCAAACTCCCCCGCGATGCGCGTTTGGCGCTCGGAATTGAGGATAATCTGATCCGCGTTTCGGTTGGTATCGAAAATATTGATCTTATTCAGCGGGATTTCAAGGCCGCGCTGAATAAGGCGGAAGGCTCTTACCACGCTGGCTGAGCGGCAGATAAAATACAACAGAGCCACACGCGCCTTAAATTCGTTCGAATACCGTTTTCTCTTCGTCATTTCCTATCGTCCGCTTCATAGGCCGATTCATCTTAGCAACTGGTCCGAATTTCCGCGACTACCTCTGCATATATCAAGCTGTTCAATTTTCCAATTCATTCGACAAAAGGCGGACTTCGAGAACTCGCTCGGCATTTGTTTTAGCAGTTGAACCGTTTTTATTCCAAAAGGAGTTTTCAAACCCGACCCGCATTTTACCACCCTTTGCGCGCGCGTAGTGCAGGCAAAGGGTTTCGGCGTAGCCAAATGCGCAGACGGTCCAATCTGGGGTTATGGAATCATGCTGCATGTGGTTCAAAAACGGGTCAAGCTGGGCAGGGTCGGCGCTAGTTACTTCGCCATATTTTCCAAGCACGAACAGGAGCTGCAAGGAGCGGCTGCGATATTGACCTTGTGGCAGCACGGTTTTGAGCAGTTGCAGGTCTTCAAGGCTATAAAGAATGTGCTGGATATGAATGCCTTGCTCGGCTGCGTGCTGGTAAAACCTGCAGAGGGCTTTGGCGGATTGCCCGCGAGAAAGCTCGCACACCGAGGCCGACACCAGTGTAGCACCGGATTGCAAGGCCACGTCCATTTGATGGGGGGGGTGAAAAACTCCGGCGGCTTCGGTGGTAATCTGGATTGCCATCCGGGGCACGGCGGCATTGAGCGCCTGCACGGCCTCGCGATAAAGGCCGGCATCGAGAATATGCTGGCCCTCAGCGCCGCGCAAATGCAGGTGTAGCCCGCCCGCACCCGCCGCAAAGCAATCTTTCGCCGTGTGCAGAATTTCGGGTAGGGTTATGGGCAGAGCAGGGTGGTCGGCCTTGCTATGGCGGGCGCCGTTGGGGGCTACCATAATTTCGGGAAGGCAGCTCAAAATATTGCCTTGAAGGCAATGGTGAGCTTGTCAACGATCTCGTCTATATGTGGCTCTTCTATTATAAACGGCGGGGCCAGTAAAATGTGGTCGCCGCGTTGGCCGTCAATCGTACCGCCCATTGGGTAGCAGCCCAGTCCAGCCTTGAACGCAGCCTTTTTCAGGGCGTTGTGCATGGCAAGTGACGGGTCAAACGGAGTTTTGCGGATCCGGTCTGCTACGATTTCCATCCCAATGAAAAGCCCTCGCCCGCGAATATCACCGACATGCGGATGCTGGCCAAAGACCGCGTGCAGACGCGCCTGCAGCTTGGCACCCATCTCGCCTGAGCGCGCCGCCAGTCCACCGGATGTAAGTTTATCCAGCACCACATTGGCTGCGGCACAGGCGATCGGGTGGCCAATATAAGTGTGTCCATGCTGAAAAAATCCGCTGCCCGCTTCAATGGCCGCATAAATAGGTGCCGAGCACAGCATCGCCCCGATCGGCTGATACCCAGCCCCCAGCCCCTTGGCAATAGTGACAATATCGGGGGTAATCCCTTCTTGCTCATAGGCAAAGACCGTGCCGGTGCGGCCCATGCCGCACATGACCTCGTCGAGGATTAGCAACACTCCATATTGGTCACAAATTTCGCGCACGCGTTTGAAATACCCCGGCACCGCAGGCACGGCGCCCAAAGTGGCCCCCACCACCGGCTCGGCAATAAAGGCGGCTACGGTTTCGGGCCCACAACGCAATATCTCGGCTTCCAGCTCGTTGGCAACGCGTTGGCCATAGTCAAAGGTTGACTCTCCCTCGGTGCGGTCGCGATATTCATAGCAAGGGGCGATATGCGAGGTTTCGATCATCAAAGGTGCAAATGGTTGCTTGCGCCACACGTTGCCCCCCGCCGCCAGCGCGCCCAGTGTGTTACCGTGATAACTTTGCCGGCGCGCGATAAAATGGTGCCGTTCGGGTTGGCCGATTTCAATGAAATACTGCCGCGCCAGTTTTAGCGCCGCCTCGACGGCTTCGGAGCCACCGGAGACCAAATAAACCCGGTCAATATTTCCCGGAGCCGCGGCGCACAATGTGGTGGCCAGAGTTTCTGCCGGCGTGGAAGTAAAAAAGCTGGTATGGGCATAGGCGAGAGTTTCGGCCTGCTGCTGGATGGCCTTTATCACATCGCTATCGCCATGCCCTAGGCAAGAGACCGCTGCGCCGCCGGAGCCGTCAAAATAGGGTTTGCCGTCGGAATCATAAATATAAACGCCCTCGGCGCGCGCGGCTAGGGGTGGTTGCACTTTAGTGTGGCGCGTAAAAACATGTGACATGACATTGCTCGCAAAGCTGAATTGAAACATATGATTCATACCTTGACAAAATATGAAACAAATGAAAAGTCATAAAATGACCTAGCTTAGGATTCAATTTTGGAAAACCCATTCAACATTCGGCTGGCGGCCAGCTATGGGTCGCTTAGCGCCAAGCTGCAACAAGCGGCCGATTACGTTGTGGCGAATCCGGTTGATGTTGCGTCCCGCTCGTTGCGGGCCGTTGCCAAAGATAGTGGCGTGACCCCTGCCACCTTCTCCCGCATGGCGCGGGCGCTCGGCTATGACTCCTTTGACGCCTTGCGGGATGTTGTTCGCACGTCTATTGGTAGCCGCATAGAAAGCTTTTCCGCCAAGGCCGAGCGCTTGAAGGCCGAGCATGGCGATGGTGCGCGTGATTTCACGGCAGCACATATGGGTGCCTGCCTCGATAATATTAACACCTTGGGCATGGAGATTAACTGTGCCCAAATGCTGGATACGGTTCAACACTTGAAAGAGGCGCGCAAGGTGCTGGTTTTGGGGGCGCTAGGTTCAGCTGGTGTCGCGGAATATATGGCTTATACTGCAAGTTTTATAACCGATAACTGGACTTTGGCGGGGCGGGGCGGCTCCTCTCTTGGCGGGGCGTTGGTGAATATGGACAAACGAGATGTGCTCATTGTTATCACCAAGCCGCCTTTTGTGCCGCGCGTGCTAAATGCCGCGCGCATGGCGCAGGAACAGGGTGTTTACACCGTAGTTATTAGTGATTCTCACGCCTGCAAAGCGTTAGAATACGCTGCCTCGCCCTTTATTGTGCCAAGCCGCAGCCCGCATTTCTTTTCATCCTATACAGCCACATTTTTTTTAGTTGAGGCTATAGTGGGAGAGCTGGCTGCACAATGGAGCGTTGACCTAGGGGCACGTATTAAATTGATAGAAACCCATAATCTTCGCTTGCAAGAAGCTTGAAATATGTTTCAATAAGATTAATCATAGACATCAACCAAAGGGAGAAAATGATGTTAAATAAAGTAAAACTAACTGTAGCAGGGGCCGCACTGGCGTCTTTGCTGGCTCCGGCAGCCATTGCCGAAGAGTTTATCACCATCGGCACAGGTGGTGTGACCGGCGTTTATTACCCAACAGGTGGCGCGATCTGCCGCTTGGTGAATAAAGGCCGTAAAGAGCATGGCATTCGCTGCTCGGTTGAAAGCACCGGCGGCTCGGTTTATAACATCAACACCATTCGCGAAGGCGAGCTGGAGTTTGGGGTTGCCCAGTCTGATTGGCAGTATCACGCCTATAACGGCACTTCCAAATTTGAAGATGCGGGCGCATTTGAAGATCTGCGCGCTGTGTTCTCTATTCACCCAGAGCCGTTTACAGTTGTGGCCCGGGCCGATGCTGGCATCACCAATTTCTCTGACCTTGAAGGCAAGCGTGTAAACATCGGTAACCCTGGCTCTGGCCAGCGTGGCACGATTGAAGTGCTGTTGGAAGCCATGGGTTGGTCGACAGATAGTTTTGCACTGGCAACAGAGCTAAAAGCCTCAGAGCAGTCAGCTGCACTGTGTGACAACCAGATCGACGCCATGGTTTATACCGTTGGCCACCCGTCTGGCTCTATCCAAGAAGCCACCACAAGCTGTGATTCGGTTTTGGTAACGGTTGACGGCCCCGCTGTTGAAGGCTTGATCAATGACAACGACTATTACCGTTCAGCGACCATTCCAGGCGGCATGTATCGTGGCAATGATAACGATGTTTCCACATTCGGTGTTGGCGCAACCCTCGTAACCTCGGCCACTGTGTCCGATGATGCGGTTTATGCGCTTGTATCGGCTGTGTTTGAAAACTTTGAAGACTTCAAAAAGCTGCACCCCGCCTTTGCACACCTTGTGCCTGAGGAAATGGCCTCCGCTGGTCTTTCTGCCCCGTTGCATGATGGCGCTGCACGGTATTACCGCGAGCAGGGTTGGATTGAATAGGCACCTGCTGCAAAAGGTTTTAGCTGGGGGCAGTGCGCTGCCCCCAGCAGACAACACCAAAATTGAGCTATAAAAATGGCCATCAGGGGGCAATCACATGTCAAAAGAATCAGAAAACAAACCGCTGAGTGAAGAGGAGCTTCAGGCTCTTGTTGCCTCGTCTGACGCGGGCGCGCGTAATCCTGTAGGCTCCGTTGGCTTGCTTTTGGCGGCCATCGCCGTTGCTTGGGCTGTGTTCCAAGTTATTTTAGCCTCTCCGGTGGCCCCCTATGTGCTGCCAGGAAGCCTCATTAATAACTCTCGTCAAATCCATTTGGGTTTTGCAATATTCTTGGCGTTTATGGCCTATCCTGCGCTTAAAACCTCTCCTCGCAATTATATCCCGATTCAAGACTGGGTTATGGGGTTTGCCGGCACCTTTGTGGCGCTATACGGCTTTCTTTTCTATGACAAAATCGTTAATTCCGGCGGCTTGGCCGATGATATGGATAAGTGGTTTGCCCTCGCGGGCATGATCTTGCTGTTTGAAGCCGCGCGCCGCGCCCTTGGGCCTGCTATGGCGATTATCGCTGTTATTTTTCTGCTTTACGTGTTCTTCGGCTCGTCCGAAATCGTCCCCGATGTTATTCGCTGGAAAGGGGCCTCGCTGAAAAAAGCCATGAGCCATATGTGGATCACTTCTGAGGGTGTGTTTGGTATTGCGCTTGGGGTATCTACCAAATTTGTGTTCCTGTTTGTGCTTTTCGGCTCCTTGCTTGATAAAGCAGGTGCGGGCAACTATTTTATCAAAATGGCGTTTGGCGCGCTTGGCCACCTTAAAGGCGGCCCTGCAAAAGCTGCGGTTGTTGGCTCTGCCGCAACCGGCCTGATTTCCGGCAGCTCGATCGCTAATGTGGTCACCACCGGCACCTTCACTATTCCGCTCATGAAGCGGGTGGGCTTTAGCTCTGAAAAGGCGGGCGCGGTTGAGGTAGCCAGCTCGGTAAATGGGCAGATCATGCCGCCGGTTATGGGGGCTGCGGCCTTCCTGATGGTTGAGTATGTGGGCATTTCTTATGTGGAAGTGATCACGCACGCGTTCTTGCCAGCTACAATTTCCTATATCGCTCTGGTGTATATCGTGCATTTGGAAGCTGTTAAAAACAATATGCCAACCATTGGGAACCGTGTGGTTTCTATGGGGCGTACTATTGGCGGCATGGCCGCATTTTTTGTTGGCTTTGCCTTGCTCGCCTACGGGCTGCAATATCCGGTTGGCTGGATTGTGGCGCTTATGCCATCCGGTGCGCCCTTGGCGCTGGCTGGCCTTACGGCGCTGGCCTATGTCGCGCTGCTTTGGGTGGCCTCAACAGTAGATGACCTTGAGCCGGATGACCCCAACGCCAAAGAAGTTGAGCTGCCGGTTGTGGGCGAAATCTATAAAGCTGGTCTTTATTACATCCTCCCTATCATCGTGCTGGTTTACTTCCTGATGATCGAGCAGAAATCCCCCGGGCTTTCAGCCTTTTGGGCCACCATGTTGCTATTTGTTATTCTGCTCACGCAGCGCCCGATCAAGGCCATGTTCCGCTCACAATCAGGGCTAGGGACCAAAACTAAAGAAGGCCTCGCAGATTTGGTGCAAGGGTTGATAGACGGCTCGCGCAATATGATCGGCATTGGCCTCGCAACTGCAACCGCTGGCGTGATTGTTGGCACAGTTACCCTCACAGGCGTGGGGCAGGTTATGGCTGATCTGGTGGAGTTCCTTTCGGGGGGCAACCTAGTGGCCATGCTTGTTTTGGTGGGTATCCTCTCTCTTGTTCTTGGGATGGGGCTGCCAACCACGGCCAACTATATCGTGGTGTCGTCGCTTATGGCGGGCGTGGTGGTTGAGCTGGGCGCACAAAACGGGCTGATCGTGCCCTTGATCGCGGTGCACCTGTTTGTGTTCTACTTCGGAATTATGGCTGATGTTACGCCGCCTGTGGGGCTGGCTAGTTTTGCAGCGGCGGCGGTTTCGGGTGGCGACGCCATACGCACCGGTTTTATCGCCTTCTTCTATAGCTTGCGCACCGTAGCCCTGCCATTTGTGTTTATCTTCAACACAGACCTGCTGTTGATAGACGTGAACTGGATGCAAGGGATATTGGTGTTTGTCACCGCCTCCATTGGCATATTGGTGTTTACGGCTGGCACTATGGGGTGGTTCTTGGTCAAGAGCCGGATCTATGAAAGCATCGCGCTGGTGTTTATCTCCTTCCTGCTTTTCCGCCCTGATTTCTTTATGGATCGGGTGCAGCCACCATTTATCATGGCCGAGCCGGCCGCGCTTGAACAAGTGTTGCAAAACGCGGCCGAGGGCGACAGCCTACGGCTTGTGGTTTCTGGCCCTGATTACGACACAGGCGAAAACAAAGAAACCACACTTGTGCTGCCGGTCGGGGGGGATGCGGGTACACGCTTGCAAAACTCAGGGCTAATACTGCTGACCGAAGGGGCGGAGGTAAAAATGGATGAGCCTATGTTTGGCACGCCTTTTGCCAACACCCTAAGCTCGTTTGATTTTTATGGCGATGAGCCGGTCGTTCTGGCCTCGGTGCAAGCCCCGTCTAGCCAGCCCCCTAAAGAGCTGATGTTTATTCCCGCGCTTATCCTGCTGGCCTTTATTGCCATGCTGCAAAAAGGGCGGATTAACAAAAAAGGAGAACCAGCATGAGCCATACCGTTCTATGCGCCGTTGATATCAGTGATCACGGCCGAGATCTCAGGGTCATCCAGCAAGCCGCCCGTTTGGCCGCGCTGGATGAGGCCCAGCTCGATATTATCACGGTTATGCCAGATTTTGGCATGAGCGTGGTGGGTGGCTATTTTGATAAGGGCCACCAGAAAGCGGCCCTTTCCAAGACAAAAAAAGAGCTGCATAGCCTGGTGGAAGAAGCCTTGGGGGCGGCATCTAGCGTTAAGGTGCGCCATGTGGTGGCGATCGGGAATGCCTACGAGGAAATCCTGAAAGTCTCGAAAGCCGACAACGCGGACCTGATTGTGATCGGGGCTCACAAGCCTGATTTTAAAGACTTCCTGCTCGGCCCCAACGCCGCGCGCGTGGTGCGTCACTCTACCTGCTCGGTGCATGTGGTTAGGTAATCTGTTTCCGGGGAATTGCCTTTCCGTATCAGAACTTCTGGTTCTGTCGTAAACTTTTCCTGGCAACGCACCTAGCCCTTTGACTGGCACAGTTATTCCGCAAGACTTATAAAATTCTGGAAGCCGGAAGCTTCCGAGTTGATCTAATTCTTGCGGATCATCTGTGCCATCTCGATACCGACCTGCCACCGAATTGTCATCCAGCCTGAACCAGAGCCTTTCGTGTTGATACGCCAATCTGCGCAGGGTTAGCAACTGGCTGTCGCGCGGAGCTTTCAAATGGCGCAGCGTGGCAACCGGGCCTAACTGGCTCATAGTTGCATATTTGACCACTTCGCAGAACGTGGCGCGAACACGCCGGCTTTGCGTGTAACATTAGGGTCTATGCGGCCTGAAAAGTGTCACATTAAGCATAATCGGAGCCTTTTGTGATGGCATAGAATGCAACAAACACCTGCCCCGTTAGGGCCTACCCTAATTATACATCAAGTCGCATGGCCCCTATTTGTATGGGATTTTGATGCTCACCTCAAAGACAATCTATGTTTGTTCTCTCAACAGGCCAAATATGCACGTTCGGGCCAGTTAGGTCGATAAGCACCTTGCCGACATTATCTTTCACAAACTCGATGCGCCCGTCATCCAGATAGGCGGCTGCGAGGGTGTTGGTCGTGCCAAGATCAATGCCAACAGATATCATTTTAAGCACTTTATTCAATTCGCCATTGCAGCGCTACGCGCGCCCACACTTCTTACGCGAATCCTCCTTCCTGTGCCAAGACCAGATTTTCGCCCAGCTTACCTGAATTTCGAATCACAGCCCGCCGCAAGCGCCTTAAATAAGACCAAGCCTTCATCGGTACGATCTCGACAAAAAGCAGAAACGTTACGACCGCGCCTATCCGTAAGCATCCCTGCCAGATCTATCGACGTGCTATTTGAAGGGCCGCGGTAGGCCAGCTTATCCCCACAGTCGCTCCCGACCTACGCATATCCAGCCTCCCCTTTCTCAAGCACGGCGCCGTTGTTTTAGCGCGACAAAATTTTGGTGCTCGGGCCCTCTGGTCCCGAGGGTTTTGATGCGCAAATTAAACGGGAAAATGGCGAATTCTCCTGTGCAGAAGACGCCGCGCTCACCGGGATGAGGCTCTATGCGCATCTTAAACAAAAAGGCGGCGCGGGTTAGCGCCGCCATTATATTATGTGTTTTGTATAGCAGAGAGCTTTTCATAAAACGCAAAATCATCATCAAAAGCAGGGCCAAGGGCGGCCTTGATCTCGTCGTCGGTCATATCAATCTCGCCCTCGTATTTGTTGGTTTTGAGCAAATGCGGCATACTGGCGGGCTTTTCGCTGGTTGCGGTCAGGCCAAGCAGGTCGGGCAGTGCACTAAGCGCTTTGGTTTCTATGAAAATAGAGCGCGGGTCATCTAAAAGCGCTTTGGGGAAAAACCAGGTCATCGGTTTGTAGTGGTTATTCGCGGCATCTTTTGGGTCGTCCATAAGCGCATCTTCAAAAACGGTTTCGAAAAGCTTTGACATGGGGCCTTCATGCTTATGTTGCTTAAGAAAAACATGGCGGTAGGTCGATTTTGCGCGCGCTAACGGGTCGCGGTAAATGATCAATATGCGATCCAACAGGCCGTCTTTCCCGAAATCCCGCACCATAGCGTCGGGAAAGCGGCGTTTAAGCTTGTTCTTAGTGATGTCAAAAACCTCGCCCTCAGGAATGCCGAAGTTTTTCCGAAACAGCAAGGTTTTGGTTGAAGAAGACCCGGTTTTGGGAACCTCAAAAAAGCTGATTCCGAGATGTTCAAAATTCCACGCATACGGAACGGCGCCATTTTCATAGACTTTTTGAGGTATAATAGTTTTCACGGTATGGCTCTTTTATAACAGCTGATTTGCAGCATTAGCGCAGATCACATACAGGACGTCAACATTTTTTCAGCCAACAAACGAGCACCAGGCAAGCTCTACGGCCTGAATAGCCCCTATTTTCCTAGACGCCTTCCCGGTTCAATTTCTGCTGCCGTTCGAACTGGACCTGTCCCGGAATTGTGCCGCTCCTTTAACCGCGTATTACGCGCAAAAGGAGAATGACAATCTTTTGGTGACAGGTGATTTCCTTCAAATCACCGATAGCGGGAAAGAAGGTGTTGTCACGTTAACTGGCTTACTTTGAAAAAGCCACGGTTCTGATATTCAATCAGCGTTGACTACGGCATTCCAAACATCAAATGCTTCTAGCCGGTGATATCGAATTGTTAATGCGGAGCGGCGACGGGCTGGAACGGAAAAGCAATTTCGGATGGCGGAGTGGATTGACACGAACCGCTGCAAGCTACCCGGCGATCGATAACCTTGCATCGCCCTTTCCCGCTTCCGGAACGGCAGGTGGCTGTTTTCGGCGCGATTGTTCAATCCTTTGTGAGACCGATGTTCCACGCCCGGCGCGATCTTTCGCCTAGCTGCGCCGTAGGATCGTAATTTGTCGGTAATGAAGCGTTTCGGGGTCCGCCCGTGCCTCTTCATTAATCGGGCAAGCAGACGTTTTGCTGCTGCCGTATTGCGTCGGCTCTGCAAGATTTCGTCCAGAACTACCCCATTCTGATCAACGGCTCGCCACAGCCAGAATTTACGGCCCTTAATCGTGACAACGACTTCGTCCAAATGCCAGATGTCGCCGGGTTGATGTTGTCTGCGGCGCAACTCCCGCGCAATGGCGGGCCCGAACTTCATAACCCATCGACGGATCGTTTCGTATGAAACATCTAGACCGCGTTCCAGAAACATCTCTTCCACCTCGCGAAAGCTGAGATTGAACCGGCAATAGAGCCAGACCGCGTGGGTGATGATTTCAGGTGGAAAACGGTGCCGTTTGTAGCTGAGGCGTGATTTGGTCATCAGCAACAATTACCCACCAATGCCACTTTCTGCAAATATCGATAGTTAACGTGACAACACCGCCAGTGCTGTTGCAATGGTGGTTTTACCTGCCCCGCCTTTTTGCGTGATAATTGAAAGTATCTTCATGTTTCGCCTGTATATTGTTATATTATTATAAGTGTATACACATATAGCACCATACAGGAAGCATTAAATTTCATAAACTAGGTTCTCTTCAAAGACTTCACAGTGCCAGCCTTTTTTGCCCAATCCTTTTTTGGTGGATCATCACGCCCCACAACCTTGGCTTTTCTCTGGCGGACTTGATCCTTCGCGCTGTCGATCACCGATTGCGCCAGCTTTTGGGGCAAATACCCATAGGCAAAGCTGCGCTCTTTACCTTGGTTGGGCAGGGCGCGAATATCTGGACCAGGCCAAGTGAATACATTCACCTCGCCCGTAATAATCCAAGAACGATTATCATCAAGGCCGAGATGTTTTCCAACCTTGGCAGGTATCTCAATGGCTGGTGTATCTTTATGGGGCGGCGTGTGAGTAACCGCTGCGACAACAACTGTTGGCGCAGCGGCGCCCTGCTTCTTGGTGGCAAGCACGATGGCGCATGGGCGATCCTTGCTGCCTTCTTCCTGACCGCGCCGTTTTTCGTCATGCCAAAGATAGCTGTAACGAATAACAAGCCCCGTTTCGGGGGGTGGTAACGCCACGCTCTTAAGGTTCCATCAAGTGGTTAAGTTCGGCGGTCCAAGCTGGTGGCTCTGCATTTTCCAGTGCATCGGCAAGATCATCCGGCAGATCGCGCATTGCGTAGGTTTGCCGTGTATCCATCCGTTTGAGCCGCTTGTACTCGTCTGCCGACAGGACAACCATATCTTCCCGCCCGTGGTGCGTGACCGATACAGGCTCCTTCAGAGCCATATCCCGATAGCGCCCAAACTTCTTTTGCAGCTCGCCTGCTGTGACTGTAATCATAACAGCCTCCTTTCGTTTATCCCTATAATACACATTATACGGATAATATGCAAGTTTCGTTACCACCCTGCCTCGATCAAGATTACGCGGCGGTCTCGGTGTATACACTTTCCTTTGCATAATCATCGAGTCAGTATGCGCCGCCTAACCAACCTGTCCGATTAGGGATCGCTCAACGGACGGCTTTGAACGCAAATGCCCTCCCTGCAAAACAAGCGTTAAACATGTCTCATATAGATGGTACGGGGAGATTTGCAAAAGAGGCCCCCTATTCGTACAATCCCTCCATGAACAAAACCCTCATTGGATATGCTTGGCCGATGCCGGACCTGTCTGAATCGGGGGCGTGCTTCACCTCGGTGCATACTTTCTGTGCAAAATCCCTTAAGATTGCGTTAACGTCCTTGCTCTCGCCACATTCATGTTTTACCTCACGGTTGTGTGATTGGTGACCGTTTAACGATTGTATTTTATTTTTATAAACAGGACCTTTGCTATGCGTTTAGCCAGAATACTCACCATAACATCTTTGTTTTTAGGCACATCTGCACTGGCGGATGTGGATAAGGGCGTTGCGCTTTTAAACGCGGGAGATGTATCGGGGGCGGCGGCGGAATTTGCCGCGTCTTATGATGCCGGTGAGGGCGAGGGGGCGTTTTACCTCGGGCGGTTGTTTGAACTGGGGCTGGGCACCGATAAAGACGAGATGCGGGCGGCCAATCTTTATAGCGCGGGGGCCGAAGCCGGCTCGAGCAATGCGCAGCTGCGGCTGGGCCTGATGTATCATGAGGGGCGGGTTTTGCTGCGCGATTATGTGGAGGGCACGCGGCTGATTTGTGAAGCGGCGGATGCGGGCAATGTGGACGGGCAGTTCAATTGCGGCCTTGCTTACCAGATGGGGCGCGGGGTGGATGCAAATGCGGATCAGGCGGTTTCCTACTGGAAGGCGGCGGCGGAGCAAAGCAATGTGGCGGCGCTCAATTTCCTTGGACAGCATTATCTGGATGCCGATGATGGCGCCACGGCGGCCGAATATTTCAAGCGGGCGGCGGATTTGGGCAATGCGGCGGGGATGTATGGCTATGCCAGCATTATCGGCGCGGGGGATGCGCCGGATCTGGTGAATGCCTATGCCTATGCCAGCCTTGCGGTGGTGCGGGGCCATCCCGATGCGGGCGGGTTTCGCGATGAGCTGGAAGCGCAGATGAGCCCTGAGGACGTGCTGGCGGCGCAGGCGGCGGCCAAGGCCTGGACAGAAGCGCGGATTGCCGAGTCTACCAGTGCGGCAGATGCTTTGGTGTCTCCGTAAATCTTGAAGCCTTGGGGGCTGTATGTGATCCGTTTTGCCCGTATATTTATGGCTGTGGCGCTCGCTCTGGGCGCAGCAAGCACGGCGCAGGCGCAGCAAAGCTGCATCACCGTTAGCAAGGT
>Ga0256840_1000321_pt1 | contig 49022 bp, 45 predicted proteins | sample 355202metaG_FD_185969 | JGI IMG/M metagenome (GOLD analysis project Ga0256840, IMG submission 185969) | Hydrothermal vent microbial communities from Mid Atlantic Ridge, Atlantic Ocean - 355-202 | ecosystem: Environmental > Aquatic > Marine > Hydrothermal vents | place: Atlantic Ocean: Mid...
TTCGATTATATCACCATAAATGCCGATAAACAAAGAGTTTTTTAAAGGTGGGGAAAAACGGAAAAATTCGCAACTTCGATAACTTTCTTGGAAGCATCCTTTTGTATTTTTTCAAAAAATATCCCCTGTGAAGGAAAAGTAAATGCTTCGAGAAAATGCCGATAAAATGGGGATTTTGGTGGCATTTAAAAATCTCTATTCTAAAAAAATCAAATTTAAGGCCATCTTTTTTGAGTTTATATGTAATTGTATATCAACCAGCATTTTCTTTTCTCTAAGTGGCATTTAAATGCGCTGTGCTTTTTTACATGCTCCTTTGTGACAAAAGAGAATAATGATAAATCATATCGCAAAATGCGAGGTGGTGATTTTTGAGAAATTCTTTCAAATTTGGCATGGTGGTAAAAGATGAAGTGGCCGAATTCATTTCAAGAAAATTCAAGGACACGGGCTTAGAGATTAAAGATGAGATGTGCGAAAAATTATCAAAATGCATCCGGCCATGCGTATTATATTCAAGCATTATGCTATTATTTGTGGTTTATAGCTGAAGAAGAAGGTGAAGTTGAAAAACGACACGTAAACGAAGCTTTAAAAAAGTGATTTTGAACGAAAAGAGACTTTTGAAAGTATATGGGATGATTTAAATCCAAATCAAAAGAAAGTTATGAAAACACTCTCTTTTGAAAGATTTCCGTACTCGTTAAATATGAGCGCTGGTAGCATAAAAATGGCCCTGGAAACTTTCGGAAAATCCGACCTCATAGAGAAAAACGGAAAATATAAAATTTTTAAAAGTTTGGCTCAAAGAAAAATCATAAGTAGGGTATACTCAAGTATATCAATAAACATTGGTAAATACCATGAAAATAGGTAAGTATACCACTATAGATTTAGTAAATTAGGAAATCGTGGATCAAACCTGGTCATAAGTTTTATCATTTATCTAACTTAAGTTGTACGCCAACTTTGCGTAAACATCACTTTTCAAGCGATAAAAAATTTTTTCGAAGTCTTATCAGGTCCTGTGTGTCTCTCTCCAATCTCAAATCTCGTTGTGAACTTTCAGACGGTGAGCTCATATGCCTTGATGAAAACTTCGAAGGAGATGTTAAATCTCCTTCTTTGCAGATTTTGGATCGTTTTTGTAATGTTCGTGTATAATCTGAGTTTTATTTATTTTCCAATTTCTCTATTTCTTCTTCCACCTCCTTAGCGCCTTCGGAATAGAATTTTTCCTCATCTGGAGCAAGCTCTTTAAGAAGCCTGAGAAATTCTCCCGCATGTACACGCTCTTCATCAGCGATATCTTTGAGGACTTCCTGCGCAAGTTTGTTGTCCACAGATTCCGCAAGTTGCATGTAAAGTTGCACAGCTTCATATTCAGCTGCTATCATGAACCTTATGGACCTTATGAGCTCTTCGTGTGTGAGCTTCTTCTCACTTTTCAAACCAGCAAATGGATTTTCGAAACTTGGCATGTTGTTCACCCTTTCTAAAATGTAGTTATTTTAATTCTACACCCAATTTACACGTTTCATACTTTTTAGGATATACTTCTAAAAACTCAATAACTCATGTTGTGTGTCAACTTTACAATCTATGAGTATTTATCGAATAAACATCGCTTTTCAAGCGATAAGGGAATTTTTCGAAGTCTTACGAGACTTATTCTTTAACGTCATCCCAACCGACTGTAGGTCGTTTTGAACTGACCGCAGGTCATCCTGAACTTGATTCATCTGGTAGAGTCTTAAACCGACATGTCATCCCGGACTTGCTCCGGGATCTCATCCTCAGATTCCGGCTCGTAGGCCGGAATGACATTATGGTCAAAGACTTTGTGTAAAGCACGCTGCATACCTAACACCTTCCACCGCTACGCGGTCCCCCTTCTCGGCTGCCGCCTCAGACATGGAAGTGGGAAAAACATTGCACACTGTGCAATCCCACTCCTCATGTTTTGTGAACTTCCAGATGACGAGCTCGTATGTCTTGATGAAAACTTCAAGGGGTATGAAATCTTGAGTTTGTTTGTCCAAATTGGTTTTACACGAGATGTTGTCAATTTTTCAACGTTTATGCTGTTTTCAATGAACTTGGTTTTCTGTCATGTTAAATCTGTTACTTTCACGTACATTAGGAGTTCAATGAGAAATTTGTTTTCTTTTAAAATGATTTATAATATGGTGTTATTAATACGTATTGCAAACTATTTTAGGGGGCATGTAAATGAAGGATCTCGTCAATTTGTGTCTTGTTCCTGGGATTTCGGGAAGAGAAGAGAAAGTCCGAAAAAAGATAATTGAGATGGTAGATGGATTCAAGTACTCTGTAGATGATATAGGAAATCTTACGATTGAAGTTGGTGATGGCAAAGAGACCATCATGATGATGGCACATATGGATGAAATAGGCTTTTATATCTCGAATATTCGCAAAGACGGCAAACTTGTCATTCGAAAAGTGGGAGGTATTTCGGACGAATTACTTCCAGGAAGGCACGTGGAAGTAATAATTGATAGTGGAAATACAAAAATTGATGGAGTCATTGGAAGTGTTCCACCTCATCTTGCAAAAGATGGCATGATCTTCGAACCAGTTGTAGATGTTGGTGCTGATAATTCTGAGGAAGTTAAGAAAATGGGAATAGAGATTCTTGATTTCGTTGTTTTCAAAAAACATACTTCTACGTTAAATGGTGAATTTATATCAATGAGAGCCCTTGACGACAGATTTGGCTGTTACGCGCTCGTTGAGGTTTTGAAACGGATAAAACCCAAAAAGCACGTTATCTTTGCCTGGACGGTTCAAGAAGAGATAGGATTAAAGGGGGCAAAAGCACTCACAAATAAGTACAATCCTGACACAGTTTACGCGATCGATGCTTTCGCATGCTGTTCAAAACAGAACAACCATATAAAAATAGGAAATGGCCCTGTTTTGAGGATGGTTGACAACTCGGCAATAGCCTCTTTTGCTGAGATGAAACACATTTTAAAAGTCGCAAAACTCGTCAATATACCAATTCAAATTGGAACAACGGGTGGAGGAACAGATGGAAGTGTTTACGTCGAGCATGGCGTCAAAATGGTCCCTATCACTTTGGCAGTTAAATACATGCACTCAGAAGTCGAAATGATAAGTATCAAGGATCTTGAGAATTTGATAAAACTCTTAACAGTGCTTGCAAGTGAATAAACAATGGTAAAATAGCCCATATTTTGACATCAATTTTGGCGTTCATTCGAAGCATTTTCAACCAAAACAGATAAAGTAGGGAGAGATTTCATGAACTGGTATCTTTATGTACTTACTTATCTCGTTGGCATTGCTGCCGGATTCCTGAATGTAGTTGCCGGAGGCGGATCGATGCTGACACTTCCGATGTTGACTTTTCTTGGACTTGGAATAGATGTTGCAAACGGTACAAACAGAATTGCAATTTTTCTTCAAAATATCATCGCCACGAGACAGTTCAAAAAAGGGAAAGTGGATGTTTTAAAAAGATCACTAATACTCGCAATCCCGGCGACGATGGGAGCAATAGTTGGGAGCCTCATAGTTGTTCAGATAGATCAAAGCATGCTTCAGAAGATCGTTGGCGTGTTGCTTTTGATTATGGCGATCTTCATAATTTTTAAACCCAAAATATGGGAAAAAGGAACAGAAGCAAAGAGTAAAAACAAATGGCTTTCGTATATTGTCTTCTTTGGAGTAGGTGTGTATGGTGGTTTTATTCAAGCTGGAGTTGGGTTCTTCTTCATTGCTGCTCTTGTTCTCGTAGAGGGATTTAATTTGATCAGAACAAATGCCGCCAAAGTTACCATCATAGCAATATATACCGTAGCATCCCTCGCAATTTTTGTTGTGAATGGGAAAGTTGATTGGTTTATCGGATTAGTGCTTGCGGCCGGAAATATGACAGGCGCCGTTTTTGGAACGAAGTTCACGATACTGAAAAGCACAAAGTGGATAAGATATATTGTTTTTGTCGCCATAATTGCGAGTGCCGCAAAATTCTTTGTTTCATGATTCATTCTCATGCTTTTTCGCGTTTTTTGAACTGTCTAACAATGTAACACGTTAAAAACAAGAATGTGGGCACGGTTAAAAGAGCGAAAAATGGTCCGCGTGGAAATCTTCCCTTCAAGCTCCACTCTACAAAGCAAAAAATCAAAAGACTTAAAATGGATACCAAGGATCCTATACCTTCGTGTTTCCATGCCAAAAACATTCCCACAAAAACTCCTATCGGGAAAAGGGCAAATTCACTCCATTCGTTAAGAGAGGGAAGTACTCCAGAAGGTGTAAGGACATATCCCACAAAAAATAACAAGACAAATCCTAAACTTACCAAACTCCATATTCTTGCCACTCGTTGAAGAACTATTAAAGGACTTCCCATTGGTCCACCTCCAAGTAATTAACATCATTTTTAGTTTAGCGCACTAACGGTCACGAGAACTTTCACGACTCTGAAAACTTTCTTAAATGAATGAGTGGAAAGAAATGATAAGGCAGCCTTAAAAAGGCTTTCCACACTGAAGCTGTTGAAATCAAGCTTTGCTTCAACCCATACATTAGCTGTTTTGTCGCTGTTCCAAGTTATTTTCCAAATCTTGCAGGCTACATTTCCGCTAACTCTATAAGATGCTGCCTCTGGCATGACGAATTTCAATCCTTTTATGGTCAACCCATTATAAACTGATGGGAGTCTATTTTCTATGACAGCTGTGACCTCTGTTGAGTTTCCGGAATTCGAGGGTAGATATTTCACATCAAAGTACCCTGGTAAAAAGACATTTGTCTTAACGTGTGTACCATTAACCGTTACAAGCACAAAGTGATAAAATCCGCCGTTCTGTGGTTCTCCATCTAAAGGTGCCCCTGCGCCGCCGGTAATCACATAAGTTATCCCATCAAATTTGGCTTTCCAGTAAAGGTGTTCATGACCTTGAAAAACGATCCTGATGTTGTGATATTTTGAGTTGAAATCGTCCAGAAGTGTCTTTACCTTTCGTGCCATAATTTTATCACTCCAGGCAGTCTTACTGTGATCCCAATATTCATAAAGCGGTTTGTGCATGAATACAAAGATATTTTCAGCAGATGTTGCGGTTCTCAAATCCTTTGCAAACCACTCATATTGGGCTTGAGTGAATTTGCCGTTGGGAAAGTTCACATTCGTGTCAAGTACTACAAAATGACTTGCTTTGTAGTTGAAAGAGTAATAAAGAGGTCGGTTCAAAAGAAGCCTGTAGTATTTTTGTCCTTGTGCTCCTGCGACTTCGTGATTTCCAACAACCGTGTAAAAAGGCATATCGAAGATCTTGACAACGTTCAAAAAATCCTTGTACTCTTGGTACGTGCGCCGGGCATCTGCACCATATCCATAAATTAGGTCTCCAACATCCACGACAAAATCAGGATGTATCCACTCAACATCTTGAACTATTTGCTTAAAGATAGGAGGCTGAGTATCTTGATTGTTGAATGGTCTGTTATCACCGAAAACCACAAATTTGAACTGTTGCGAAAAACTCAAAGATACGATCACTACGAAAAACAAGAATAAGAAAACCAACTTCCTTGATTTTATCTTCATTCGTTCTTCCTTTCGTGATTTTCACCACGTTCTTTTCGCATTTTTTGTTCAATGTTGTTTTTCATGGTCTCGTATTCATCTCTATTTATTTCACCATTTTTATACTTTTGATTCAGAGCTCTTAAAGTCTTTTTGCTATAATTATTTTCACCGTAATGATATTTATACCGGAGCTGAGAAAATTTCTTTGATGCGTACACGACTGCAATGATAGCGATTAAAGTTATGCCAATTCCCAATAACAAAGCAATCCAACCTTCTGTTGAAAACGGGAAAAAACCACCACCTCTTATCCCGGACCAAAACATTTTAACTTCCTCCCAGAAAAGCATTTAGTAGGCTCATAATGAATTTTTCGAAAATACTGTTTCTATAATATCACAAAAAAATTATTTGAAGCACTACAACTGATCGCTATCCCATTTATGAGTGCAAAGATAAAAGCGCACAATTTTGGGTATCAAGATTTGAAAAGCGATGGGTTTTCTCTAAATAGAGTGATATAATTTGCGTTGTATGTTATTTGGATAAGTAATTCATTTAAAGGATAAATGTTAGAAGTGGTTAAAAAAATGGGAGATTCAGATTTTTTAATTTTGGTTGAAAGGAGGAAGGCCATCTCATTTTCTTTTCGGGGGAATCTCAGATGGCTGAAATCGTATGAGAATTCTCAAGATAGATCATGTTGGAGTCGCCGTCAAATCAGCTGCAGAGTCTGCAAGACTCTTTTCCGATGCACTTGGCTTAGAAACAGAGGAGGAAATATTGAACGATCGGAATTTGAAAATCGTTATGGCAAAAGTAGGAGAATCAAGAGTAGAACTCTTGGAAGATCTTGATGCAAATGGCACAATAGCAAAATTTGTTGAAAAACACGGTGAAGGTCTTCATCACATTGCATTTGAGGTTGATGACGTCAATGAAGCAGCTAAAAAGATGAAAGAGAATGGCTACAGAGTGCTTTCGGAGCCCCAGCCTGGCGCCGGGGGGACTGTGGTAGCATTTGTCCATCCTAAAGATACACACGGCGTTCTTTTAGAACTCGTTGAAAGGAGGAAGTAAGGTGGATAAAAATCAAGATCTTATCAAGCGTCGAGAAACGATAAAGCTTGGTGGTGGAAAGGAAAGAATAGAAAAACAACACGCTGCGGGGAAGTACACGGCAAGAGAACGTATTGATGCCCTTCTCGATCCGGGAACGTTTGTAGAATTGGATGATCATGTAAAACACAGATCTACTTATTTTGGCCTTGACAAAAAATATTTTCCAGCTGATGGTGTAGTAACTGGTTTGGGAAAGATCAACGGAAGAGACGTTGCAATATTCTCTCAGGATTTTACTGTTCAAGGTGGTTCGCTTGGCGAAATGCATGCTAAGAAAATAGCCAAAATTCAAGATACGGCGATGAAACTTGGAATACCAGTAGTTGGGATAAATGATTCAGGGGGTGCACGAATTCAAGAAGGAGTTGATTCATTGTACGGATACGGCGAAATTTTTTACAGAAACACGCTCGCGTCTGGTGTGATACCGCAGATAACAGTTATTGCTGGCCCTTGCGCTGGTGGAGCTGTTTATTCACCTGCGATCACCGATTTTGTTGTAATGGTGGATAAAACTTCTAAGATGTTTATAACAGGTCCTGAAGTTATAAAAGCTGTGACAGGTGAAGATGTTACACAAGAATCTTTGGGTGGAGCGAGAGTTCATAATTCCAAAAGTGGCGTGGCACATTTTATGGCAAAAGATGAAGAAGATGCGGCTAACATCGTCAAAAATCTCTTGTCCTACATTCCTTCTAACAATATGGAGGAACCTCCGATTACCGATCCGGTTGAGGTCAAACCGGATGAATCCTTAAACACGATCGTTCCAGATGATCCTCGAAAACCATACGATATGGTGGATGTGATCAATCGTGTGATCGATCCCGGAACATTCCTCGAAGTTCATTCGAAATTTGCTCGTTCTATGATCACAGGATTTGCTAAAATAAATGGGCGACCAATTGGAATCGTGGCAAATCAACCAAAAGTTCTGGCTGGCGTTTTAGATATAGATTCGTCGGACAAAGCCGCGCGTTTTATACGATTTTTAGATGCGTTCAATTTACCTATAATAACATTCACTGACACACCTGGTTTTCTTCCTGGAACTGCTCAAGAATACGGCGGAATAATACGCCACGGTGCCAAATTGCTATATGCATACAGTGAAGCGTCTGTTCCAAAGATAACTATAATAACACGCAAGGCTTATGGTGGAGCATATATAGCGATGGGAAGTAAACATCTGAGAGCTGATCTCGTGCTTGCTTGGCCAAGTGCGGAGATCGCTGTTATGGGCTCAGAAGGAGCTGCGAATATCGTTTTTAGGAAAGAGATAAAAGCATCGGAGAATCCCGAAAAAACACGACTTGAAAAGATAAAAGAATACGCTGATATGTTTTCGAATCCGTATGTAGCTGCGTCACGCGGATATGTCGATACTGTCATACTTCCATCTGAAACACGATCATATCTTACACGTGCTTTGGACACATTTTCTTCCAAAGCAGAAGGTAAACCAACAAAGAAACATGGGAACATTCCACTGTGAGATTGGAGTGAGTAAATTCAATGAATGAAACGTGGAACATTTCATTGGTAGGGATCACATTTGCACTTGGGGGTCTTGGACTTATAGCCGCATTTTTCGCAATAGTTGGGCATTTTTTTAAAAAAAATGCCGAACAAAAAAAGATTTCGAAGTCTGCTTCTTCCTTAACAATTACTGACAAAGGAAAGGATATACAAGAAAAGAATAACAAGACTATTCAGTATACAGTTGAAAGAGGTGAAAACATCGAGGAGGAAGAAGAAATAGTTGCAGCAATAAGCGCGGCCATTATGACATATGCACCTGCAGGTGGCAAAATAGTTTCCATTAATCGTGTAAATGACGAAAAAAAAGGTACCAAGAACTTGTGGCGTCTACACAACGCCCAAACTGTTTGGAGGATAAAGAAAGCAAGAAAGGGGCAATAACAAGATGGGCAAAAAATACATGGTAAAAGTCAACGGCAAAATCTATGAAGTTGAAATTGAAGAGATGATCACATCTAACACGCAACAGAATGTTCAATTGTCGCAACAGGCGCCTACTCAACCGGTTCAAAACCAAGCTGCTAATGCTGTAGCAGTTTCTCAACAAGTAAAATCAACGTCTGCTCCAAGTGTCACAAAAGCGGAAGAAACAAAGAAAGTCCAAACTCCTCCACCTCAAACACTTTCTTCCGAAACCGAGGAAGTTGTTGCACCTATGTCGGGTATCGTACTTAAAGTAAATGTGAAACCTGGAGATGTTGCAAAGGATGCTCAAACTCTTGTGGTTATCGAAGCAATGAAGATGGAAAATGAGATTCTTGCTCCTCGAGATTGTAAGATCAAAGAAGTTTTCGTGAAAGATGGTCAACAGGTAGAGATAGATCAACCACTTTTAACTATCGAATAGCGATGTTGGATAAATTACAAGTAAATTTGTGGAATATTTTACCGTAATTTTAGAGAGGTGGGAAGCGCATGAAGACTTTCAATGATGTATTCGATAAAATAAGAGAGAAAAAGAGGAAAATTGCGCTTGTTGGTGCGGAGGATTTAGAAGGCATCAAAGCTGTTAATGAAGCTGTAAATGCAGGGATCGCAGATGCACTACTTATAGGTGACAAAAGAAAAGTTGCAGCCAATTTAAAAAAACTTGACATTTACGGAAAATTTGAAATTGTGCACGCGAATAGTGCTGTTACTGCATCCGAAGCCGGTGTAAAACTCGTTTCAAGTGGCAAGGCTGATATCCTCATGAAAGGACTTGTTAAGACCAGCATATTACTTAAAGCAGTTCTTAATCCTGATTGGGGTTTGAGAAGCGGAAAGTTGTTAAGCCATTTGGTAGTTGTTGAAGCCAAAGACTATGATCGATTCATAGGGATTACAGATGGTGGTATGATCATAAAGCCAACTCTTGAGCAAAAAGTGGAACTGATAAAAAACGCTGTTGAATTTTTTCATAAAATGGGGAATGACAATCCCAAAGTTGCTTGTATCGCGGCTGTTGAAGTTGTCAATCCGGACATGCCTGAAACAGTAGAAGCTGCTCAATTAGCAACGATGTGGAAAAGAAAACAAATAACTGGTTGTGTCGTGGATGGACCACTTGGATTTGATAATGCACTTGATCCAAGAGCGGCAAAGATAAAGAAAGTAACTGGTGAAGTGGCGGGACGTGCCGACATTCTTTTGGTCCCAGACATCCATTCCGGGAATTTTATTGGAAAATCCATGGATTACTGTGCCCATTACACCATAGGTGGGATAGTTCTCGGAGCAAAAGCGCCGATCGTTATAGTTTCAAGAGCTGACGAAGCCAAAGCAAAGCTTGCCTCTATAGCGCTTGGGGCACTTGCAGTAGAATAGGAGGATAAAAAATGAAAAAAAGTGCAGTTATAGCCATAGGTGGAAATGCAATTCAAGGGCCAAAAGAGCCTGCAACGGCTGAAGTTATGAGAAAGAATCTTCAAATTACAGCATCTTATCTTGTTGATGCGTTAGACGATTTGAACATTGTGATTACTCACGGAAACGGCCCACAAGTTGGAAATCTCATGGTTCAACAGGATCATGCAAAAAAAGTCATCCCACCTTTACCACTTGATATAAATGACGCATACACTCAGGGAATGCTTGGTTATCTTATAGTTCAAGCCTTTGAGAATCAACTCATCAAGCGCAATATAAACCGAAAATGTGTAAGTCTCGTCACGCAAGTTGTGGTTGATCCAAAAGATCCGGCTTTCCAAAATCCCACAAAACCAGTTGGACCTTTTTATACAAAGGAAGAAGCAGAAAAGCTTGCTCGTGAAAAGGGGTGGAAAATAAAGGAAGACGCAGGCAGAGGATATAGAAGAGTTGTGCCGTCTCCCCAACCACTTGATGTTGTGGAAAAGCCACTCGTAAGAAAACTCATGGAAGAGGGGGTTATAACAGTAACCGTTGGTGGAGGTGGCATTCCCGTGATGATCAAAGAAGATGGCAGTATCGAGGGTATTGAAGCAGTTATAGACAAAGATCGTGCTTCATCACTTTTGGCACGTGTCTTAGATGTTGATGTGTTTGTGATATTAACCGGAGTAGAAAAAGTTTACATCAATTTTGGGAAAGCCGATCAAAAAGCACTTGACAAAGTAACTGTTACACAAGCAAAAGCTTATATGGAACAGGGACATTTCCCAAAGGGTTCCATGGGGCCAAAAATCGAATCCGCGATCGCGTTTGTTCAAGCTACAAAGCGTCAATGCATCATAACTTCTCTGGAAAAAATTTCGGAAGCTTTTAAAGAAGAAACGGGAACGTTTATAATTCCTGATTAAACGACAAAGGAGGGACGATGATTCATTTACTGGTTCCAAAAGGTTTGGGGAAAAAATTAAGCAAGTTCAAGCCCGTTCTTTACAAAAACTTGAAAGATAAGCTTTATTCCTGTTTTTGGAATGTTATAGTGGTGGAAAATCCCCAAGACGCAAAAATAGCTTTGGACTTTTCCAAATTTGGAACCTTGATTGTAAATACAAGTGCTACGCACATAGATCACGCACTTAACTGCTCAGTAAAAGATCTGATTTTATCTATCGAATTTCTAAAAAAGATTGTGGAAGAACGAAAAAAACTTGATGCTATAGAGAAAGAGGAACGTCTTTTAATGGAGCCGGTGATGCTGAACTCCAAAATGGCAAGAGCCTACAGAAAATTAGCGCGATATTCAACTTCAAGAACTTCAATAGTAATCGCTGAAGACGGCTTGTTGGAAGATTGGATACTTTGGTCAGTTCTTGGAGAACATGAGGTTGTGGACTTTGGCGTCATTTCTGAGGAAGAAGCATTGCTGAGAATATTTGGAACAAAGAATCACCTTCCACTTCTTTCAAAAGATGGAATCTTAGTTCTTATGAACTGTGATAGTTGTTCAGAACAAACCATTTCTAAAGTTGCACGTTCTTCTTCTCTGGGAATATTTTCTCCTTACTTAAGTGATTTGAAAGAAAAATGTGCAGCGCGAACGTTGTTCCACTTTGAAAAAGCTGAAAATATACCAGAAATGTTACTTCAAATTGCAGGTACGAGTCGTGTGAAAATTCCTCCCATTCGTGAAATAGCTGATTCTCTTCCCAATATTTTAAGGTTCTTTATTTCGACAATAGGACAAAAGATGTTTGTCGCGAATGTTGAAATATCTCAAGACATGGCAAACAGGATAAAAGAAACAAAATGGAGTGGTAATTGGAGGGAATTTTTCGATTTTTGCAAGTCAATTGCAATTGGTGAGGAGAGAATAGAGCATCGCTTAGATGAAGCGAAAGACGTTCCAAAATTAAAGGAATACACAAAAATGATTCTGGCAGAGGCTGAGCGTGATCTGATAAAGCGCGCCATTCAGATATATGGGATGAACAGGAAAAAATTATGTGAAGTCCTCGGAGTGAATACCAAAACGCTTACAAAGAAATTGAAACTTTACGGATTGGATGGCAAAAGATAAAAGTGAAAACGATCATTGTTTATCTTCCGCTTGACGCTAAAAAAGCAAAAGCGGCTAATCTTCCTGTAAAACTTCCTATTCTTGCAGAAGATCTGAAAAAAGTAACAGAGGAGAACAAATTATCTCCTGACGTGATTTTGCGTGGATTAGAGGCTCAGGTGCGTACCGGAAAAAGAGTTGATTATTATATGTCATATCTCTTGTATATGTTGTACGATCGCGCAAGAGATGCTATAAATCATAGGAGGCTTGAAGAAGCCAGAGGTTATGTTAAACGGGCTGGCAGTTACAAGAAAGATTACAGATATCCATTTCACCTTGGCATAATAGAAAGAGAATGTGGAAATCTCGAAATCTCTGAGGTGCTTCTGAGAGAAGCACTGGCGATGAATGAAGAGTTTTCACCTGCAAGACTGGAGTTGGCACGAACACTCGTCGTTAGAAAAGACTTGGATGGAGCTATAGAAGAATGCAAGCGTGTTATTGAAAGAGAACCTTATTTCACACTTCCATACATCATTATGGGAGATGCCTACATGGAGCTTGGAGATGCGAAATCAGCTCTTATGGTTTATCAAAAGGCCATATCGATTGACTCAGATATTCCATCTGTTCATTGGAGAATAGGTGTAGCAGCCAATATGCTTCAAAAATTCTCGTTGGCCGAGCGTGAACTAAAAGCTTCTGTAGCAAAGAATGAAGGTGGTTGGCAAAGTAAATACAATCTTTCTTATTCACTTTACAGGCTTGGAAAAGTCTTCGAAGCTCTAAATCTACTTAAGGATTTGTTAGAATCCGGGATTAATTCTCCCGAAGTTGTCACTGAACTTGCTATATTTCAAAAAATGCTGGGCTTTTATGAAGAAGCGCTCGATACTGTTGAAATGGGTATTGAAATGGGTATTGAAGAAGAGGGATTTTTGTTAGCTGCTGTAGATGTTTTCGCGTTCAATAAACTGATAGATAAAGCTTTGGAAATTTGTGATAAAAAAAAGAATCCAAGCTTTGAGTCTCGAAAGTATCTTGTGAATTTGGAAAACGATTGGCACAAAGAAATCAATATATTGGAACTTTCAAGGCTTCTAGATCTTAAAAGCAACAAAAAGCTTGCTCAACGTGTAAAACTCGTAACACAAGGAAATATACCCAATGATGAGATTTTTGACGAATCCATGCTTAACATCTTCACAAAGATTTTAGAAATACACGGCCCACACCCTTATTCCGCTGAAAAAAGCCTCACACAGGCCGCTATCGCATTTTCCGGTTCGATTGACACCGTTTCACTTTTCATCTTTTTGTATAGGATGTACCTAAACATAAACGTTTTTGAAATGGATTTTACCGAAAGCCTTGAAAATACGATCCCATCTATAGTGGATATATCCTGGAGACTTGGAAAAACCATTGTAAAAACGATCGATAACGAACTGTTTGATATTGAAGAAAGTGCTCCCCAAAAAATAATTGCCCCACCGGACGCCGCTAAGTTTTTCGCATCAGCATTTTTGGCGTTGGAGGGGCACCAAAATCCAATTGAATTTCTCAAGTCTATAGGCACTTCTCAAGTAAAGCTAAGAGTTTTTGAATCAATCACTTCGCCTTCAGTTCAAGCGTTTTGAGCACAACACTATAGAGGTCGGAATTTACCAACGAGTGTATGAATTCAGCTTTTCTTACTGCAAGGTCGAATCTCTCAATACCAGTAAGTTTTTGTGGCATTGGTCTCATAAGCTGAGGTTTGTTAAAGCCTTTTTGCATTGGTTGTCTTGCGCTGAACTTTCCACCCATTTCCCTCTTTTTTCCATAAACATGGGGAACAGGCTTTGGCTTTTCTTCATTACCGATTTGATTCATGAAAGGTATCTGTCTTCTCAGGAATGGTAATTTTTCACTAAGTATTCTCCCAATTTCTGTGCCTCTCATGTGCTCAAAAAACGCCTTTGCCCGCTCTGCCTGTTCCAACGTGACGATCGATTTGATTGAATTGGCAAAATCGAGGGCTGTTTTGGCATATTTTTTATCAAGTTCCTCGATCATCTTTTTCGCCACCGATATTTGCATTTCATCATTTTTTACCAGGGCATCGCGCAGCATGGTCAAATCCTTAATTCTGTTATTCTCGAGTGAGTTTACAGCCACTTTGAATTTTTCCATACTTTGAGCAATAGATGCAGCTTGGGTTGGAGTGATCTTTAAATAATTTATGGCACTGAGAATATTGATTTGAAGATCCAACTTAGCTGTTTGAGAGAGCACAAAATTTCCGGCAAAGGCTGCTGAAATTAGCAAAGGTACTAAAAGTAACACTAAAAACTTCTTCACTTACACCACCTCCAAAATTTTGTCCGTCGTAGCTTTTGACTTCTCTTTCGGAGAGTGGTTGAAAATTTTCACATCGCTTTCACATTTGCAAACTCGGATTTGATAATTCAAAATTTCTCATCACTTCGAAGCAATTTTTTATTCTATGAGCAACTATATTGTAGAAATCACACTTAAAAAGGGAGGTATGCACCTCCCTGCAATTCATCTAATCACTCTTTTTTGTCAACGCCCAAGAGACACATTAACTTTTACGTATGTATGAGCTGATTCAAGATTAGATAGTACTACATAAGCATCCGGAGGAAGTTTTACAACCCCAGAATGAATATCCGATGCACTGTAAGCCTCAAATCTCTCACCTTTCAAGAACTTTTCGTAGTTTTCTTTGTTCATAATATAGACAGCGATCTTACCGTTAACATATTCTCTAAAAATATTGCTTTCAGTTGGTATCCAGTCTATTGTTTTTTGTATAGCACTAAGAACATTGATGCTAAGCTTATTTGAATTGAATGGTGTTATTGGAAGAGCATAACTTGGTTTGTAAACTGGAAGAGAACCATTCATTTCAATGTTGAATCTATACACGGCGTGCTTATCAAGTTTTGTAGTAATGTATTTCACACCTATTGGCGTTATAATACTGATTGTGTAGGTTCTAATGGCTAAATCGTTGATCGTTGCTACACCATTTTGATCAGTATAAGTAATAGCAGCGGGATACGGCATGTTGTCGTAATGAGCCTTAAGTGGCCAATGACTCCATACGACGACTTGTGCCCCGTCGATTGGTAGTCCGTTGACATCCGTAACTTTAACATTTACAGAGGCTATTTTGTTTTCAGATTTATAAAGAACAGATGTATGATGTACATAATCGTATAGGGTATCTTGCTCCCATTCCATAGGCCATGAAAAGTGCCCTTTGTAATATCCGTACCATGTCTTTGGTAAATTCTTGTTTCCTATGTAGGTTTCCCAATTCTTTTTATTCATGGATGAAACATCCCAATGATTCCAACCATTATCGTAATATTGGTTGAATTGATGATCTTCGCCGAGATCAACTATTATTAACGTGGGAATTAGCACAGACCTTGCCATTGCTTCAACTATAATTGAGAATTCACCACATTCTATGCCAGCTTTCTTGTTCAAAAGATTGTGATATATATTATACCAACCTTTTGGTTTGGGTCCTGTATGCCAAAATGTTCCTATATCCACAGCCATCCATTTTGAGATCGCCTTAACAGCTGCATACACACTTGTCGCATTTTTCACGACGTCCAACAAGTTTCTATTATAAGTGGTATCATATGGCAAATAATCACTGAAAAGCTTATCTTTGTATTTATCGGGATAATATCCAGGTCTCATTGTATAACGATTCGGCATGACCACATACTCGTAGTAAATATTTGGGGGAAGCATTAGCCACTTTCCACTTTTTGTTCCATATTCGAGAGTGGTATAAGGGCCCTCGTTGACAAGTTTGACATATTTGAGTTTTGGAGCAATCTTATATATTGCAGCTGGGATCCTCTTATACATCTCAATTAAACCCTTGTTGTCCATAGCTTTCAAATCTGCAGGAAAAGCATTTGCAATAATATAGGAAACTTCATCCAAATATTCTTGTTTTGTTGACAAAATCAAATTTGCGTAATCTTTCACGTATTTATCGGATGGATTGACATACGTAAAGTTGCTCAGATCTTCCCAGTACCCGCTTCTCCACATATACTGCCCCATCCAGCTACTACTTGCACCTGATTTCCAAACCCTAAAAGCTGGCGTGGAATTAGAACCAATGTTGAGCGCATAGTAAACCTTACCATCAGAAGATCCTATCACAAGATCTGGACGTGAATCTCCATTTAAATTAACGATGTAAGGTACAGCTCTACCGGAAACTCTTATGTTATCAAGAGTCGGAATTTCAACTTGCTTCCATACTGGTTTGTTTTTTGTTCCTATATTCTTGAAGTAGAAAAGTCGGCCTTTCCCGTTTCCTACGATCATGTCTGAGAGTCCATTGTCGCTCAGATTCCCAAATGCTGGTGCAAGTTCGTTGCCGATCATTATACCAGTAGTTCCGTCAGAACGTGGCCACTTGCTGAATATTCCATCGTATCCAGCTTCACCACGCTTTTCAGCTATAAATTTGAACCCGACTTCGGTCGATGTTGCCTCGTTTGCATAAAAATATATCTGGTCATTTCCACCACCCAATACCAAATCTTCACGACCATCACCATTCAGATCGATCAGTCTTGGAACATCATTTTTGCCGATTTTCTTGATCGTATAATTTGAAAGCACCCAATAAGGCTGATTTTTCGTTCCTTTGTTAATGTAAAATGATATTTTCCCGGATCCATCCAAAGTAACTAAATCTATTAATCCGTCCCCATTAATATCTCCGAGAGTAACTGCCAAATTAGTACCAGAAGGAGTTTTATCAAAGAAGTTGGAGATATTTTCCTTGACCCAAATTGGATTAAACTTGGTTCCTTCATTGTAGAAAATTTCCACACCGTTGGATTGACTTCCTACCACCATGTCGGCTAATCCATCTCCATTTAAATCAGCAAATGCTGGGAAACTATTTTTTCCAACGTTCACGTCCGAGCTCATTAGAAGATAGAATGTCTCGGCGAGTTTGTCTCTCCAAAGTCGAGGAGTAATCTTGAGTGCACTTTTTGCGTAAGAAGGTAAAAAAGCCATACCAGTTGATGGTATAGAAAGTAAGTTAGATGTTGCACTGTAGGAAAAAGCGTAGAACCCACTCGGTGGTAGAGTGATCTGAAAATTAGAAACTTCACGATTGGCAAATGAAACAGTTACCAACACGGCTGTAAGGAGCAATGCGACTAAAACGACTTTGCCAGTTTTCATGCTCATTCCCCCTTAAAATTAAGATTTTGCCTTTAATAAGGCAATCTAAAACACAAAATTTAACTCTTCGATAAATTATCATCATTTAATAGGAAAGTGCATGAAAGAATATTTTACGTTGTACGTCAACTTTACAACCTATGAGTATTTATCAAATGAACATTACTTTTCAAGTGATAAAGGAATTTTTTCGAAGTCTTATCAAGCCTGATTCTTTAGCGTCATCCTGAACCGACCGTAGGTCGTCCCGGACTGACCGCAGGGTAGGGTCAAAGACTTTGTGTAAAGCACGCTGCACACCTAACACCTTCCACCGCCACGCGGTCCCCTTCTCAGCTATCGCTTCGGTCATGGAAGTAGGAAAAACATTGCACACCGTGCAATCCCACTCCTCAAGGAAGGACTACCTTTCGTTGGCTTCGCCACCACCTTCTCGGCTGCCGCCTCAGACATGGAAGTGGGAAAAACATTGCACACTGTGCAATCCCACTCGGCTAGCACCAGCGCCTACTACTCGGTTGCCACCTCAGACACAAAGAGGAAGTGATGATGCTCTCAACTTCGTTTCGGTCAGAAAAGCGGGAAAGATATTGCACACAGTGCAATCCCGCTCCGGCAACTCCACTCACCGTGCAATCCTGCTCCTTAATAGGAAGGAATAATCCCCTCTATCAAGAGGGGTGGCCGAAGGCCGGGGTGTGTATCTTTATACAAATCACACCATCCTCTATCTTCGATGGCCCACTCATACATCTTGATGAAAACTTCGAGTAAGATGTGAAATCTCTTTCTTTATAGACTTGGATCATCTTGTAATGTTCGTTGCACAATCTGAGAGAATATATTGAATGCAGAAATGTTAAGTAGTTTTTTATATTTGATCAACCGATATTTTATCACTCATCTTCTTAAATGTCAATCTGCCGAATTGACTCATAAAAAATCTACACGAAAATGAATCGATGAGTCAAAACAAAAATGCTAACAAGAACTATTTTATGTTCATTTTGTTGTAATAAAGAAATGCTATCATAATAAAAATAATTTTATGGAAGGATGGGAGTTGGATATATGAACATAGTGGATACAAAAATGTGTTTTGGATGTGGAAAGAAAAACAAATTCGGCCTACAATTAGAATTTTCTCTTGAAAAGGGAAAAGCTATAACTGAATTCACATTGAAGCCTCAATTTCAAGGCTGGAATGATATTGCTCACGGTGGAATAGTTGCGACTGTTCTTGATGAAGCTATGGCTTGGGCTATAAAGAGCCTCAACATCAAAGCTGTAACTGCGGAGATGAACGTGAAATACAGACAACCCACTCCCATAGGCAAATCTTTAAAAGTCATTGGCAACATTTTGGAGTCAAAGGGACGAGCAATTTTCACCGAAGCAAAAATCATAGATAATGAGGAAATTTTGGCCACCGCAACGGCCACTTACATCAAAATCAAGGAGGGATTCGAATGAAGAAAATGACAGAAGAATTTCTAAAAGCGGCATTTGCTGGAGAGTCTCAAGCACACATGAAGTATACCATCTTTGCGGAAGAGGCGGAAAAAAAAGGACTCAAAAAACTTGCTAACATGTTCAGAGCAATCGCGTATGCGGAATTTGTGCATGCAAGAAACCATTATAAAGCTTTGGGATTAGTTGGCGAAACCGTGGACAACATTCAGCAAGGTATCGATGGGGAAACCTTCGAAATTGAGGAAATGTATCCAGTTTACAATGAAAGCGCGAAATTTCAAAACGAGAAAGATGCGATTCGCTCTACACATTTTGCCTTGGAGGCTGAAAAGATTCATCAAAAGATGTACATAAAAGCGAAGGAATTTGTTGAAAGCGGAAAAGATTATGCAGCTGAAAAAGTTTACATTTGTCCCGTTTGCGGCTGGACTCATGAAGATGGTGATCTTCCCGATAAATGTCCGGTCTGCGGTGCTCCAAAAGAAAAATTTGTAAAATTTTCTGTATGATATGAACAAATTCAGATCCCCCACAAGGGGGATTTGTTAATTCTATACCTCTCTTCTGCTTTTGGTACTCTCCAAAATGTGCGTTTCCCCTGAATTGGAAAAAAGCGATCATATTCTGTTGGATTTTTCGTTTGACAGTGAAAAATATGTGTGGTAAAATATCATACAAATGATTGCTCAATTGTTTAATCAACGGAAGAGGTGAACTAACATGAAAGAGTTCAAAAATATGTGCAATGTTGACATTGTACATCTTGACAAGATAGCAGCTGTTAGGAAAAAAATGAAGTCAGAAAGAGTTATTCAAAGACTTTCAGAAACGTTTAAAGCGCTTTCGGATCCAACAAGGCTTAAAATGTTGCTTGCATTTTCTCAAGAAGAATTATGTGGATGTGATCTTGTAGAGCTTTTAGGTATCACGAAATCGGCTATATCACATCAGTTGAGAATCTTAAAAAACTTGAGAATCGTCAAGTATCGTAGAGAAGGAAAACAGATTTTTTATTCGTTGGATGATGATCACGTAAAAACACTGATAAATCAGTCTCTCAGCCATGTGGAAGAAGAAAACGAAGGTGGGAACCGTGAAAAAGTATAAACTGGAGAATTTGGATTGTGCAAATTGTGCTTTTAAAATTGAAGAAGGATTGAAAAAGTTGGAAGGAGTTAACGATGTTTCTGTGAATTTTGCAACTGGTATCCTCAAAATCGATGCTTCCGATACAGAAAAGGCAATTAAAGAGATAAAAAAAATAGAACCGGAGGTCGCTGTAAAACTTTTAAATGATGAAGGAGACTCTCATAACGAGAACGAAGATAAATTTGACAAAGCGGAAGTAGCATTTATACTTTTATCCGGAGCTCTTTTTGTTGTTGGAATAGCATTCAAAAGATTACTTCATAATACTCCATTTTCGATTGCCGAATATTCTGTTTTTCTAACTGCGTACTTCTTGTCGGGTAGAAAAGTCCTTTTCAGTGCTGTTAAGAATATAGGGCATGGACGTTTTTTTGATGAAAACTTCTTATTGACCGTCGCAACTACTGGAGCTATTTTCATACATGAGCTGCCTGAAGCTGTTGGTGTAATGCTTTTCTTTGAAATAGGTGAATTTTTTCAGGATTTAGCAGTTGGAAACTCTCGAAAATCGATAAAAGCACTTTTGCGCTCAAAGCCAAATTACGCAAACGTTCTCATGGGTAAAACAATCAAAAAAGTAGCTCCTGAAGAAGTCAAAATTGGGGATATAGTTCTCGTAAGGCCCGGAGAAAAAATACCCGTTGACGGCATAGTAGTATCGGGGATTTCTCAATTAGATACTTCTCCATTGACTGGTGAGTCTGTGCCAAGAAACGTTGTCAAAGGTGAGAAAGTACTTGCTGGTATGATAAATCAATCTGGAATGTTAAAAATAAAGGTTACGGCTCTTTTTAAAGAATCTTCTATCTCAAAGATAATGGATCTCACTGAGAACGCGCTGAACAGAAAAACCAAGACAGAAAAATTCATAACGCAATTTGCCAAATATTATACTCCGTTAGTCGTATTTGGTGCTCTGGCAACTGCAACACTTCCGCCAATGATTATACCAGGCGCAACTTTTTCTGAGTGGATTTACCGTGCTCTGATTCTCCTTGTAATATCTTGCCCGTGCGCTTTGGTAATAAGCATTCCACTTGGTTATTTTGGTGGCGTGGGAGCCTCATCCAAAAAAGGCATCTTAATAAAGGGCTCTAACTTTCTTGATAGTCTCTCGAAATTGAAAACAGTAGTTTTTGACAAAACCGGAACACTCACAAAGGGCGTGTTCACGGTAAAAGATATTGTACCTGCAGATGGTTTGAAAAGGGAAGCTTTGCTTGAAATTGCATCGCTCGTTGAATCGCACTCCAATCATCCAATAGCAAGGTCAATAGTAGAAGCTTACGGCAAGAAAGTAGATTCTTCCAAAGTTGAAAGCTATGAAGAGATCGCTGGATATGGAATAAAAGCGAAAGTAAATGGTGATATTATTATTGTGGGTAATGATGGTCTTTTACACAAGGAAAAGGTTGTTCACAACACTTGTAATGTAGCAGGCACTGTCGTGCATGTTGCCTTGAACAATGTTTACGCAGGGTATATAACTATTTCGGATGTTATAAAAGAAGATGCAAAAGAAACGATCGTTGACTTAAAAAAGTTAGGTATTGAAGAAACTGTTATACTTACTGGCGATAGCAAACAAGTCGCTGAATCCGTTGCAAAAGAATTGAAAATAGATTCGTATCACGCCGAATTGCTACCCGATGAAAAGTTAGAGATATTAGAAAAAATAATGAAAGAGAGTAAAAATCGAGTTGCATTTGTCGGTGATGGAATAAATGATGCACCAGTAATAGCAAGAGCGGATGTTGGAATCGCTATGGGAGGACTTGGTTCAGACGCTGCTGTTGAAACCGCAGACGTTGTTATAATGACAGATAAACCATCCAAAGTTGCTGAAGCGATACGTGTAGGCAGAAAGACACAAAAGATTGTGTGGGAAAATATAATATTTGCGCTTACTGTTAAAAGTGCTTTTTTGGCATTAGGTGTAGTAGGAATGGCTACAATGTGGGAAGCGGTATTCGCAGATGTTGGCGTTGCATTAATAGCTATATTTAATGCCGGTAGGATTATATACAGTAAAGGGAGTGATAAAGATGTACGAAGAAATACCGAATGATATTAAACTGAGAAACAGTGTCAGGAAATATAAACCAGTAGAAGTACCTATCGATAAAATCTTAACAATTCTTGACGCGGCAAGAATCGCACCCTCATGGGAAAATGATCAACCCGTCAGATATGTTGTCGTAAACGATCCGCATATTTTAGAACAAATAACAAGTGTAGAAACAGTTACATCTGGTAATGCTTGGCTAAAAAATGCTCCTTGCATTATAGTTGGAGTTGCTGACCCTTCAAAAAGCGGTGTGCGTGAAGGAATTCCATACTATTTGGTAGATTTTGGAGCTTCGATGGAAAATTTGATGCTTGCCGCTTCGATGCTTGGTCTTGGTACTTGCTGGATTGGTGTCTTCAACGAAGAACGGGTAAAATCTATCCTTTCCATACCAAACAAACTAAGGGTTGTGGCACTTACACCACTTGGATATCCGAATTATCCGAGAGTTCTTACGCCAGATGAATCGTATTCAAAGAAAGCCTCAAGAAGAATTTCTTTGAAAAACTTCTCATTCTTTAACGAGTGGAAGAATCCTGTTTAAGTGCTATAATCCTTATGATGAAAAAGTTTTTCTGCGATGATACTCTCGGCAAGCTTATGAAGAAGCTTCGGCTTCTTGGATTTGACACTGAACAATGGGATGGAAGTGTCAAAGAAGACAGAATTCTTTTGACTAGGTCAAGGAAGCGATGGCAAGGCTATCGTGCAGAATCTTTTTTAGTCTTCAGTGATAACTGGAGAGAGCAGCTTGCAGAACTCGACGAAAGATATTCTATTTCCAAAAACTCCAAACCATTTACGCGTTGTGCGGAGTGTAATTCTGAACTACTGCATATTTCCACCGAGCAAGTTAAGAACATGGTACCAGAGAGAATTTATCTGTCAGTTACGAAATTCAAAATATGTCCTATCTGTAAGAGAGTCTATTGGAGTGGAACACATGTCGAAAGAATACAAGGAGAATTCAGAAAAGTATTCAACAAAATGTTTGGTGAGCCAGATAATTAAAACTCTAAATGAGGGAAATCTGGATGCCATGTTGCGTTCTTTAGCTGCTTTGATCGTGGATGCCACAGGTGCTGAACACGCTGATCTCTATGTGTATGAAGAAGAGCATAAGCAGCTAAGGCTCATGACTCCTAACATTGATAATAATATACCAAAGATAAAGATCAAAGATCTTCAAGCCGATATCCTGAAACCATTTGATTTTAACGGAAAGCTTGCCATTCCACTAACATTGAACGGGAAATTGGTAGGTGTTACGCTCATTACCAACGGTAAAGTTCCTGACAAAGCTGTACTGTCCCAGATTTCGAACCTTCTTAAGTTGTGCCTTGAACTCGAAAACAAGAATGCCACGCTTTTTAAACTTTCGGCACTCGAAGAATTAGATTCTGCTCTTATTTCTGTACCAATGGATTTTGATGCCTTATACAACCAGGTATTAGAATTTGCCATGAGGGTCTTAAACGCCGAGAAGGGAGCAATATGGCTTTCAGGTAAAGAAGAGCTTGTTATTTCGTATACTTATGGCATATCCGAAAAAGAGATCTTGAGACGCCGTGTCAAAATTGGTCATGGGATGGTAGGGTGGATAGCAAAAAACTCTCTTCCTCTTTTGTCCACTTCTTCGAAGATCGATCCACGAGTATCAAATGATATATTGGATTTCAAAATCAAATCCGCCATTGGTGTGCCTATAACCAAAGATGGTGAATTGATTGGAGTTATGATGCTGTTCAATCGAAAAAATACGGATTTTTACAGAACTTATCGTCATTTTGATGAATTTGATCTTTCCATACTTATGGCAACGGTTAATCGAATGAATTTATCGATGAGTAGAATAGAGCTCTATCTTAAATTAAATAGCGAAAACAAACGTCTCAAAGAACTCCAACGCCAAAGTGAAGAATATATTTCATACCAAAGAGAACAGGTTAGACTTCTCAGTGCACTTCAAAAAATAATGAAAGCCATGAGGAACGCACAAGATATTCGAAATATTTACAAAATAGTTTTGATAGGTCTTACTTCTGGTATGGGTTTTGGCTTTAACAGGGCACTGCTACTTGAAAAAAACGAGTCAACTAAAACTCTTGAAGCAAAAGAGTGGCTCGGTCCCTCTTCAGAGAATGAAGTCGATTCTTCATGGCGTACAGCCAAAGAGCGTGAAAGTTTGTACGCTGATTTCTCACAGTATCTTAGAGAAGAAGCAATGTCCATAGACCTTTCCAATGGTTTGACCAAGATGGCAAACGGAAAGAGTTTTTCTTATGTGGGCGATTACATATTTGACAGAGTTATAAATCGTGCCAAGATTGTACATGTAACCCGCATGCTTGCGACAGAGCGCGGAAATGAGTTTATGGGGCTCTTGAATTTTTTGCAAGTTAACGAGTTTGTGTGCATACCTTTGGTGGGAAGAAGAGAAGTTTATGGTGCTATTGTTTTGGACAACAAATACGCAGCTAAGCCCATAACTGATGACATGATAGATATGCTCAGATTATTTTCAGAGAGTGTAGGATTAACTATAGAATCGCTTAAAAGCTATTCAGAGCTTAAAGAGAAAACGTTGAATCTTGAAAAACAAAAAATGACTATAGAGTATTTTAAAGATTTCGCTCAAAATGTACTCGAAAATTTGGACGTTGCTATTATTGTAGTTAACAGAGAGAATCGTATATTAGAATGGAACAGAAAAAGCGAAGAACTATTTGGATTTGAGAAAGAAAGAGTTGTAAACTCAACGGTGAACATACTTGGTCCAGAATTTTTTGACATCTTTAATGTTGCGGAGAAAGTTTACAATGTCAAGGAAACCATTGCTTTAAGTGATTATAGGTTTGATTTCCATGGTAAAGAAATGTTTTTGGACATGAAATTTTCTCCTCTTCTGGAGAATAACACACTCAACATTATCGGATACATTGCGATGTTCGAAGATGTGACGAGAAAACACATACTCGAAGTTGAATTTAGAAATCGTGAGCGCCTTGCCTTACTTGGAGAAATGTCTGCAAGGGTAGCACATGAAATACGCAACCCACTGTCGGCAATAGGAGGATTTGCTCAACGCATTAAGAAAGTTTCTAAAGACGAAAAAATTTCAAAATACGTGAGTATAATATTGACCGAGACTAAACGTCTGGAAGAAATAGTGAATCAAACTCTTGAATTTAGCAGGGCAAATTTGAACGCTAATTTTGTTAAAACTTCTTTGAACAAAATTATTAGAGAAAGTGTTGAACTTTACGAAGAGAAATTCACACTTAAAGGTGTAGAATTAAAAATCAGTTTAGATCAAAATGAAGATACAGTCGAAGTGGAACCAAATCATTTCAAAGAGGTCATCATAAATCTTATCCAAAATGCCTTAGAAGCGGTTAAAGAAGGTAGTGGCATGGTAAAAATTAGCACACATTTAGATGATGAAGTAGCATCTGTGAAAGTTTGGAACAATGGAGCGTTGATTCCTCCAGACAAATTAGAAAAAATATTTCGCCCATTTTACACAACCAAAACATACGGAACAGGATTGGGCCTTGCGATATGTCGAAAGATCGTGGAAGATGAGCACAAAGGGAAAATAGAGGCTAAAAGTAATGGTAATGGCACAACGTTTAGCGTTACTATTCCAAGGAGCTCATAACTGAAGATGTGTTCCGCAATGAGCAAAGCGAATGAAAGGAGTGGGATTCTCCGGTGGAGAATATCTTTCCCACTTGCGCTCCGCAGTGAGCAAAGCGAATGAAAGGAGTGGGATACTCATGAAGAAGATCTTAGTAGTTGAAGACGAAAAATCGATGAGAATTTTGCTGGAAGAGGAATTGCAGGATGAGGGATACGAAGTCAAGACAGTGGAAAATGGCACTGAAGCACTCGAATATCTTTCATCCAACAACCCTGATCTTGTCACTTTGGATATAGAAATGCCAGACATGACAGGATTAGAATTAGCCGGAAAAATAAGGGAAATGGGCAAGAACACTAAAATCATACTGCTGACTGCCTACAGTCATTACAAGCATGATCTGTCAAGCTGGGCTGCTGATGATTATATCGTCAAATCCTCAGATTTGACAGGTCTTAAGAACAGGATAAAAGAGCTTTTGGAGGTGTGATTTTTGAACTATAAAAATACCTTAAATCTTCCCTCGAAGATCATACCAATGAAGGCAAATCTTGTGGTGAATGAACCTAAAATACTTAAAAAATGGGAAGAGAATGATTTGTATCACAAAATAAGAAAAGAACGAGAAAATGCTCCAAAGTATGTACTCCACGATGGACCACCTTATGCCAATGGTAATATACATGTTGGAACGGCAATGAACAAAGTTCTGAAGGATGTAGTTGTTAAATATAAAACAATGAGAGGATACAATTCACCGTACGTCCCAGGATGGGATACTCATGGTCTACCAATAGAACATAAGGTGTCAGTGGAATTGGGCAACAAAGCAAAAGAAATGTCCCGACTCGAAATCAGAGAAACTTGCGCAAGATACGCGAAAAAGTACGTAGATATTCAACGCGAACAATTCAAGCGTCTTGGTGTCTTTGGTGATTGGAATAATCCTTATCTCACGATGAATCGCAAGTACGAGCGTGGCATATATGAAGTGTTTGCGGATGTTGTTGAAAAAGGCATGGTATATCGTGAAAACAAACCAGTTATGTGGTGTCCCCACTGTCATACAGCACTTGCTGAAGCAGAGGTTGAATATCAAGATGATACTTCCAAAGCCATATACGTGAAGTTTGTCTTCGAAAATGCTCCGAATGAGTATGTAATCATATGGACAACTACTCCGTGGACGCTTCCTGCAAATAGAGCCGTTGCGTTGAATCCAAACGTTGAATATTCACGAATTAAAGTTGAAAAAGAGGTTTGGGTGATCGCGAGCACTTTGGTCGAAAAGGTTATGAAAAAAGCTGGAATAGAAAATTGGAAGGTTTTGTCCACAATTAAAGGTTCTGAGCTCGAATTGAATACCTTGCTTGATCCGATATATGGTCAACCTCGCCCGGTTGTCATGGCAGATTATGTTCTAACAGATACAGGAACCGGGGCAGTTCATACAGCTCCAGGTCACGGAGCAGATGATTACATAACTGGAAAAAGGTACAATCTCGAAATATTCTCTCCCGTTGATGACTATGGTAATTATCTTGAAAATCTTCCTAAATATGGTGGTTTGAGTCTTTTCAAGGCAAATGATCTTATTGTGGAAGATCTCAAAAAATCAGGTGCTCTTGTGGCAGAAGAAATGTTCACTCACTCTTACCCACATTGTTGGAGATGTCATGGACCTTTGATATTTCGTTCCACAGAGCAATGGTTCATATCGATAGATAAAAATGATCTTAGAAGAAGAACGTTAGAAGCAATTGATAACGTTCAGTGGATACCAGCCTGGGGGAAAAACAGAATTTCTTCCATGGTTTCAGATAGACCGGATTGGTGTATTTCAAGACAGAGAGATTGGGGAATGCCGATCCCTGCGTTCAAATGTACAAATTGCGGGAAAACTGTAATGGATGCAGATATAATAAGACATGTGGCCAAAGTAGTTGGAGAAAAAGGTAGTGATGTGTGGTTCACTCTAAAAGCAGAGCAACTCTTGCCTGAAGGTTATAAATGCCCAGAGTGTGGAGAAAGTCAGTTTGAAAAATTGTACGATGTTATGGACGTGTGGATAGATTCAGGTTCGTCGTTCGAATCGGTCTTAAAGCCAAAAAATTGGTATCCTGCGGATTTGTATCTTGAAGGCAGCGATCAGCACAGAGGATGGTTTCAGTCATCACTTCTTCTGGGAATGGTTCGAGATGGGATTCCTCCCTATAAAGTAGTCGTAACACATGGGTTCATAAGAGATGAGAAAGATAGAAAGATGTCAAAATCGATGGGTAATGTTATAGATCCAAATGATGTTGTTTCTCGTATGGGAGCCGATGTTTTTAGACTTTGGGTTTCTTCTACTGAATATAAAAACGATGTCAAAGTTTCTATGGGAATTCTTGAAAAACAGGTTGATGGGTATCGCAAAATAAGAAATGTTTTGCGTTTCATATTTGGAAACATCTCAGATTTTGATCCTCAAAAAGATTCTACGGATGATCTTTTGGAAATCGATATGTATGCCCTTAATATGCTCAGAAGTTTAATTAAAAATATAACAAAGCATTATGACAATTTTGACTTTCATAAGGTTCACCATGCACTTTTTGACTTTATCACGGTTGACATGAGCGCATTTTATCTTGATATATTAAAAGATAGATTGTATACCTCTGGAAAGCACTCACACGAAAGGCGCTCTGCCCAAACTGTTTTGTACAAAATAGGGATGTCTCTCATAAAACTCATGGCTCCTATCATTCCGTTCACTACTGAAGAAATATATATGGCTTTACCTTTTGAGAAGCTGGAGAGTGTTCACCTGGAAATGTGGCCAGAGCTTGTAGATGTGGATGAGTCAATCATAAAGAAATGGAAAAAGATCAGAGAAGTTAGAGAAAGTGTGCTGAAAGCTCTCGAAGAGGAAAGACAAAATGGTCACATTGGACATCCTCTTGAAGCTTCTGTAACTCTTAAAGTTGATCAAGAAACACATGAAATTCTTGAAACTTTGGCTCCTCAAGAACTTGCAGATATATTCATAGTTTCCAAAGCAACACTTTCAAAAGAGACAAATGATGATACCCAAGTGGAAGTTGAACATGCTCCAGGAAGGAAATGCGAAAGATGTTGGAAGTACTCCGAGACCGTTGGTGAAAATCCCCAATATCCTACAATATGTGCAAGATGCGCGTCTGTTCTTGAATTGGAAGGGATGGAATCGTGAATATTCAAGATCTCGTTTTCAGACTTAACAATTTTTGGGCTTCTCGCGGTGCAATAATAGAGCAACCGTACGATATGGAAATGGGAGCTGGAACATTTCATCCTTCCACTTTCTTTGCAGTTCTCAATCAAAGTGACGCCAAATATGCTTTTATTCAGCCATGTAGAAGGCCAACGGACGGAAGATACGGTGAGAATCCCAATAGGATGCAGCGTTATTTCCAATATCAAGTTATCATTCTTCCCTCTCCTGAAAACTCACAAGAAGTGTACTTAGACTCTCTCAAAGTGTTAGGGCTTGGTGTGAAGGACCATGATGTTAGATTTGTTGAAGACAATTGGGAATCTCCAACTCTTGGCGCTTGGGGGATAGGTTGGGAAGTATGGCTTGATGGAATGGAAATAACTCAATTCACATACTTTCAACAGTTTGGCGGATTGGAATTAAAACGCACGCCTCTTGAGATCACATATGGTATTGAACGAATTGCCATGTATCTTCAAGGGGTTGAGAACGTTTACAAAACCAAATGGAATGATGATATCACTTACGGCGATCTCTACCTTGAAAATGAGAGGCAGTTTTCTGAATACAATTTCGAAGTTGCTGATATTCATGTATTATTTGAGCTCTTTGAAAAATACTCCAACGAGTTTGAGAAACTGATCGAGAAGAAGTTGTATCGACCTGCATACGATCAAATAATCAAATCTTCACATGTTTTCAATCTGTTGGATGCACGCGGAGCAATTTCAGTATCACGCAGACAAAATTATATAGGAAGGATAAGAAGTATGAGCAAAAAATGTGCTAAGGCATATTTGGACAGGAGTGCTGCACATGAGTGAGTATGTTGTTGAACTTCTTCTTGAAGAAATGCCACCGATTGATGTGGATATGATAATGAAACAACTTGGTCCTATAGTTAAAAAATCACTTGAAGAATCGAAAATAGGGTATAAGAGCGTGGAAGTTTTTTCCACATCAAGGAGATTTGGATTCTTCGTTCACGGAATTTCCGATAGACAAAGTGACACAATTGTTGAAAAGAAGGGGCCATCTCAAAAAGTCGCGTACAAAGATGGAAAGCCGACAAAAGCATTCGAAGGCTTTTTAAAGTCTAACAACGCTACTCCTAAAGAAACCAAGATTGTGAAAATCAATGGGATACCTTACATATTTTTAAAAAAAGAGAGAGTAGGTCGTCTAACTGAAGAAGTCATAGCTCAAATTGTTCCTGAAATTTTCCAATCTTTGCAATTCAAAAAGCCTATGAGATACGGTGATGGAAAATACAGATACGTTCGTCCTTTACATTCGATACTTTCTTTAATGAATAATAGGATCGTAGAATTTGAATTTTTGGGAAAGCGTGCATCAAACATTACGAAAAGTCATCGATATTTGGGAGAAAAACTTGAAATTAAAAGCGCAAGCGAGTATGAAAACGTGCTCAAAGAAAAAATGGTTGTTATTCACGTTAATGCCAGAGAAGCGATGATCAAATCTGCTATTTCAAAAACCGGCCTTGACGTTGTGAAGGACAATATTCTTGTTCACGAAATTGCATTGATCACAGAATATCCTCAACCGGTGATTGGAGAATTTCGTGATCAGTTCTTAAACCTTCCAGAACCGATCTTAAGAACTGTTCTTCGTCATCATCAACGTACATTTGTAACACACAAAAACGGAAAAATATCAAAAAGCTTCCTCGCTTTTCAAGACGGGCCTACCTCGAGAAGCGAAAATGTCAAAATAGGCTATGAACGTGTTATCAATGCTCGCCTTGCGGATGCAGATTTTTACTACAAAGAGGATACTTCGATACCATTCGAAAAATTCAACGATAAGCTCGAAGGAATCGCTTTTCAAAAGGGACTTGGTACGATTCGAGACAAGGTAGAAAGGATAAAGATCATAGCTGAAGATATCTCAAAGAATTTAAAAATTGAGGGTTCGGATTTGGAACTGATCAAACGCGCGTCAGTTCTCTCAAAAGCCGATCTTGCAACAAATATGATATACGAATTTCCTGAACTTCAAGGCGTTATGGGAAGGATTTACGCATCTCGCACCGAGGATATCCGTGTTGCCATAGCTTTGGAAGAACAATACATGCCAGATGGGCTTGAAGGAGAGGTTCCATCTGATCCCATTGGTGCTGTTGTCGGACTTGCTGATAGGTTAGATACGGTAGCAGCAAACTTTGCGATTGGAGAGATTCCATCCGGGTCAAGAGATCCATACGGGCTTCGCAAGAAAGTTTTTGGGATTTTGAGAATCCTGAATTCTTTTGAATGGGACTTGGATCTTGAAAAAGAATCTCAAATTGTAGAATCACTCCTCGAAAAAGAAATTCCAAAAAAAGAATTTTCTGAATTTTTCAAAGGACGCTTGGAAGTGGTCTTGAGAGAATGTTATTCTATCTCTCAAGACGCAACCAAAACAGTTCTTGAACTTTGGAAAAGTCCACTTCGTGCAAGATTAGCTGCACAAACAATAGATAAATATCGCAAGAGCGAGGGATTTGACGATTTCATTGTAGCTTATACAAGAGTGCACAACATATCCTCCAAACATGATTCAAAAGAATATCACGTTGAGCTTTTTGAAGAAAGAGAAAAACCCTTGTTCACAGCTTACATAGAAAGCAAAACCAAAATAGAGGATGCGCTTGATCATTTAAATTATGGTGATGCTTTTGAGCATCTAAGAGCTCTCAAACCCTTCATAGATGATTACTTCAACAACGTTTATGTTATGGCTACGCGTGAGGATCTCAGAAGAAACAGACTTGGGTTTTTGAAAAGTCTTGATGAACTGTTCCTGAAATTTGGATCGCTCTCATTGCTATCAAAATAAAATTCAAAGAACAAAATCCCACACTACAGCTGGCAGATGTGGGATTTTTACATGGTTTTCTCTATATATTTCATGAGATTTTTAAGCTCAGCCAGCTTCTCATCAACTTTTCCAGTTTCAACAGCGTCTTTCACGCACGTCTCTATGTGTTTGTTTATTACACTCGTGTTAGCCTTTTTTAGTATTGAAACAACAGCAAGAAGCTGCGTAGAAATATCCACACAATAACGCTCATTTTCGATCATTTTAATGATCGCATCTATGTGTCCGCGTGCAGTTTTCAACAGCCTTAGAGCTTCTTCATGTTTATAATTATGACTTTCGTGAGCCTTAACTGATAAATGCACTTTGTGTTCCATTATTGCTCGCCTCTTTTCCTCAAAAGCGCATCCCCTTTTGCTGAAAGGGGACTCACGCATTTCTATTTTAACAGATTTAATTAAATATCTGACTCATTTTACTGCTCTATACCAACAACCTCATATGCAGTGTCTTCGAGAGCACTTCTAAAAACTTGCTCTGGTACTTCGGAAGAAGTTTTGACCTCTGCAAATCCGTTTTTGAGATCGACTTTTACTTCATTGACTCCTTTAATTTCTGAAAACAGCCTTTCAACGGTTCTTTTACAATTTTCACAAGTCATTCCTTTTATTCTTATTTTCATTTTTTCACCTCGGATCCATTCATTTGAGAATTTCTTCTTTCATTTTCTCATACTCTTCACGGGTTATTTCACCTTTTGCATATCTGATTTTGAGTATTTCCAGAGCTTCATTCATTTTCATTCCAGAATTTTGCTCGTCGGACATATTTCCCATGCCACCGCATCTGCCTCTCATCATTGACATATTCACCATTCCTCCTTTCATAACCCTTTTGATTTCTTTACTTCATTCCACACAACAGCTCATCTTGCTTATATCTCTTTTAAAAGATTGAGCTGCGAGTTTTATCCCTTCAGATAGGGTAGGAAAGATATGCAACGTGTCCACAACATCATTAAGCGTCATTTTGTTTTTTACTATCATGACTCCTTCATGAATGAGATCAGCCGCTGATGACGCGAGAATGTGCACACCTTTTATCTCTTCTGTTTTTTTATCTACAACTATTTTAATTGCTCCTTTAGCTTCGTTAACAACACGCGCCTTTGGTATTAAACTCATGGGGACTGTATTGCAATCGCAAGCTATCCCTTTTGCGTTAGCCTCTTTGTCTGTCAACCCTACTGAAGCCAACTGCGGGTCTGTAAAGATCGTACGAGGAACGACGGTATAATCCATTTTGATTTTTTCAGAAGAAAGTGCATTGTTCGCTGCAACCATCCCTTCTCTTGCGGCTACAGTTTCAAGCATTGGCTCACCCGTCACATCTCCAGCAGCCCATATTCCATCTGAAGCTTTCATTTCGTTGTTAACCATGATCTCTTTCCTTACACCAAGTTTCACATCTGTTTTTTCGAGCGATAGCGAAGAAGTATTTGCCCTTCTTCCAACTGCTAAAAGTAACTTCTCAGCCCTGATGATTTTTTCTTTGCCATCGAAAATTGCATTTACGACTACATCATTATGAGCTTTTGAGACCTTAATCACTCTTGCGTTTGTCATTATCTCTATTCCGTCTTCTTTTAGGTATTTTTTTAGCAGCACAGAAAGCTCTGGTTCAGCATTAGGAACAATCCTTTTTGTAGCCTCTAAAACATACACTTTGGTTCCAAATCTTGAAAAAATCTGGGAAAATTCCAATCCCAAGGCTCCTCCACCTATGACTATCATAGACTCGGGCAATTTTCTTAAATTTAAAGCCTTTGTATTTGTCAAGTAATCAATTTCATCGATCCCTTTTATAGGTAGCACAAGCGTTGAAGAGCCTGTGGCTATTATGAATTTGGATGCGGAATAAATATTATCGTCTACTTCGATCTCCATTTTGGAGATGAACTTTGCATTTCCCTGAACAAGTTCGACATTTTTCAAAGCCCCAAGCACCTTTTCGTATTTTTCACTTCTTAATTCATCTATTAGAGCATCTTTCCCTTTCATAATCTTTTCAAAATCAAGAGATGCTTCACTTTTTAGCCCGTAAAAAGAATTGATCTGGGAGTCGTGCATGATTTTTGAAATATGAAGAAGATACTTTGAAGGCACACACCCAACATTAACACAAGTACCTCCCAGACCAACTGTATCATAGTTGACCATCAAAGTTCTTGCGCCAATTTCATCTGCCTTCATTGCAGCAGCAAAGCCTGCCGCGCCTCCGCCTATGACTATCAGATCGTATTTTCCCATTTTTATCGCCTTCTTTTTCAATCCACTACAACAACGAACTTCCCATACATCCCCTTCGAAGCATGTCCCATTACCTGACAAATGTAGTAAAAAGTTCCTAACGTGGAGACAGTAAATGTTGTTGATGATTCCGGATATTCACTATTCTTCTCTTCGGGTAATGGCGGTATATAGGAGTTAACAAATGCTGGACCATCGAACATCATCGTTCCCATGTAAAAATAAGGTGGGGCTCCAGACGTGATTACAACGCCATGATACATGTCATCATCCATGTTGACAAGCTGAACGGTTATTTGGGCATCTTTGTGAACTATTATTGTGGGATTAACAAGGCCATATATTCCAAAAGAATACATGGATCCGTTTTCTGGGCTCGCCATTATTGGTATCAATACTTTTGAACCATAAAATTCAATCGTATTTTTCGCTTTATCGATCTTAACACCGGTTGACGGGATCAAAGACAATTTCTTGACCTCAGTGGCGTTAAATGTTGAAACGCCTGAATCATTAGAACCGTATCCAAAACATCCTGCACCTGTTCTGTTACCGAAGGCAAAAATCATAGCTCCTGCTCCCAAAGCAACGAGAATTACACCTATTATCAAAAGACTCACAAAACCTTTTTTATGCATAACGTTCATCTTCTTTCTAAAAACCTAAATCTTTTTTCATCTTTTCGTACTCTTCTCTGTTTATTTCTCCATTTGCATATCTCTTTTTCAAGATCTCTAAAGATTCTTCACTGCCAACGTACTTTCTATATCGACGCTCACCATACCCAGGCACATAAAAAATCCATCTTAAAATGTACACTATCCCAACAACAAGGAGAACAAACCCCAAAAAGCCTATTATCATCATTCCAATTCCTCCTAATCCAAACCATCCTCCACTCCATCCCCAGGGACCACCGTACCACATCATTTTTTTTCGCCTCCATTCGTTTTTTCATTTCTCCCACCCCCTCGGGGTGGGGTATATAAAGTATATACCTCTTTGCGTTTCAAACAAATTAAGAAAACAAAAAGGTATTTTAAACTCTGCAGAAATCATGGCTCTTCTAAGAAAGACATGGATGAATGTCAGTGCTTAAAAAGCGTTCACCCACACTATCCTTAAGAGAGAATTCACAACTATAGTTGGAATCGTTTTAACATTCATGCGCATCTTAGGGTATAATATCTATGTATTTATGGAGTTCCAATTAGTTTTGAAAAACTGTAATGAAGGTACTGTTTGTACTACTTATTGGTGATGCAAAGAAGAAAGGAGGGGGCTTTTTTAGAAAAGCCCATAATATATGAAAAAATTCTTTTTACATGCAAAAATACATCGTGCAAGAGTCACAGGTAAAAGTTTGGAATATGAAGGTTCCATAACTATAGATGGTGCTCTTATGAAAGCAGTTGGAATAGAAGAAGGGGAATTGGTTCAAGTCGTGAATATAGACAATGGAGCACGTTTTGAAACTTATGTTATAAAGGGCCCAGAAAATTCTGGTGCAATAGAATTAAATGGAGCAGCAGCTCGAATGGGAGAGTTAGGGGATAAGGTTATAATCATGGCTTATGGCATATTTAATGAAGGAGAAGAGCACAAGGCAAAAACAGTGGTCTTGGATTCAAAAAACAGAATTAATCGGGTACTTTAATCTCTTCTACTCGTGCAAATCGCTCGCCGAGTATAACACCTATCATAACAAGTGTGCCTCCAATGTAAACGCCCATTGAGGGCATGTTTTTAAGTATAAGGGAATCTGCGATTATGGAAACTAATGGGATCAGATATATAAAATTACTTGATGTTCTTGAACCAAGGCTCTTAATTGCGTAATTCCACATGACGTAACCGAATCCAGAACAAAGCACTCCTAAGAATAACAACCACACGAGAATATCGGGGTGAAGGAAGCGTACAACATTTGGTGATTCTATAAACATTTCCACAGCTGAGAAAGGGATCAAAAAGATTAATCCCCACTTTGTTATTTCAAGTGTTGCTAAAAGGTTGTCATATTCTTCGAGCTGATTTATGTAAAGTGTGTACATTCCCCATGAAAAGGCAGCAAGAAGTATGAGCAAGTCTCCCAGAATGTTCGAACTAAATTCGAATCCATTTGATAAAATAATGATAGCTACACCAACCAAAGACAAAAAAGACATAGCATAGAGTTTCCAGCTACTTCTCTTTTTTCTGTAAATATCTGCTATTGCAATTGTGAATATCGGAACCGTGCTTATCAATAAAGAAGCTTGTGACGGAGAAGTAAAATGTACACCAATATTTTCGAATATGAAGTACATGGTGATACCCCAGAATCCGGCAATAGCAGAATATTTTCGAGCAGCTTTCGGCAATTTTTCCCCTCTCGATGTGAGTAGTGTAAACACAAAGAGTGTAAACAGCGAAATGGCAAATCTGACTGCTCCCAACGTTATAGGAGGGATCACCCTCACAACGATCTTAATCGCTATGAAAGAGATCCCCCAAAAAAATACTGTTATAAATGAAAAGAAAAAACCCAAGTTAGTCTTCACTTTCTCCTACCAATTTTGTCAATGCATCTACTATATCGAAAGGTTGAATCAACGCCCCATCTTCTCTAAGCACTGTTTCCATGGGCACAAGTCCCTTGTTGATCCTGCTCATTTCATGTGAAAATTGCCCCATATTCAGTTCCGCAACTACGATTCCTGAAATACGAGACAGTATCTTTTTCAACGGTATTGCTGGGAACGGCCATATTGTTATAGGCTTAAACATTCCAACTTTTATTCCATTAGTACGCGCCAATTTTACAGCACGATAGGCGCTTCTTGCCGTGATACCATATGCTATAACAACGTACTCTGCGTCTTCCATCATGTAAGTATCGTATATCAGTATATTATCTAAATGTAACTTTATCTTGTTGATGAAATGTTTCATGAGTCGTGAAGCAAGATCTGGTGTTCCAACTGGAAATCCGCTTTCGTCATGAAAAAGGCCAGAAACGTGGAACCTTGATCGTCCCATGGAAACAAGAGGTTGTATGTCATCATACAACTCAGAGTTTTCCAAGAACGGTTGGTAAACAGTTTCTCTTTTCAAATCTTTTGTTTGTATTCGTTCAACTATGTTAAATTCTTCTGGATCCGGAAGATGAAAACTTTCACGCATGTGCCCAAGCACTTCATCCATAAGAAAAATGACAGGCGTTCTATACAATTCCGCAAAATTGAATGCTGTCACTATGTAGCGATAAATCTCTTCTACTGTGGATGGATACAAAGCTATAACGGCATGGTCACCATGCGTTCCCCATCGAGCTTGCATTATATCTCCTTGAGAAGGCCTAGTTGGAAGACCTGTACTTGGACCACCACGTTGTACATCTACAAAAACTGTTGGAGTTTCAGTCATAGAAGCATAGCCAAGTGCTTCTTGCATTAAGCTGAATCCCGGTCCGCTTGTTGCAGTCATTGATTTGACTCCTGCTAACGATGCACCTATTATTGCTGCAGCGCTGCCGAGTTCATCTTCCATTTGAATAAAAGTTCCTCCCACCTTCGGAAGCTCTCTTGACATAACTTCAGCAATGTCAGTTGCAGGTGTTATTGGATATCCTGCAAAAAAGCGACACCCTGCAAGAATGGCTCCCATGGCACATGCTTGATCGCCTTGCATTATAACAAATTTTTTATCCATTTTCAGTCACCGTCTCTCTTTGCATCACCTCTATCGCGAAATCTGGGCAGAGATTAACACATTGCATGCATCCTATGCATTTATCCATGTCTACTATTTTTGGAGATTTTAAAGTTCCTTCAACTATTGTATGAGTGGGGCATACCCAGTAACATATAGCACACGATTTACAAACATCGTAATCTATGACCACATCAAAAAGTTTCTTCACCGTCTCAACACCTCCATTGTCCATCTCTATTTTAACATTGAAAGAAAGACCCCGGCAACTAAGGCTGAACCTATCACACCAGCAACATTTGGCCCCATAGCTTGCATCAATATAAAGTTGTGCGGGTCTTCTTTCTGCGCCGTTTGCTGAGCTACGCGAGCGGCATCCGGCACGGCTGAAACTCCAGCAGCTCCTATGAGAGGGTTGATTTTATTTTTAAGGAAGAGATTTAAGAATTTAGTAAACAAAATACCTCCTGCAAGTGAACAAGAGAAAGCCAAAAGCCCAAGTCCAAGAATTTTTAAAGTGGCAGGTGTAAGAAAAGTACTCGCCTTTGTTGTTCCACCAACCGAAAGCATGAGAAGCACATCAACAATATCAAGCAGGGCATGCCCAGATGTATCGGCAAGCCTTTTAGTGAGAGGAATTTCATTCAGGAGGTTTCCAAGCATCAACATTCCTACCAATGGAAGAGCTTTGGGAATTAAAATACCTGCTATTAGTGTTGTAGCAACAGGAAATATCATTCTTTCAGTTTTAGAAACCACTCGTGGTTGTTTCATTCTTATTCTTCGTTCTCTCCTAGTTGTTAACAATCGCTGAATTGGCGGCTCTATAAAAGGTATTAGTGCAATGTAAGTGTAAGCTGCAACAGCGACAGTTCCGAGAATATTTGGAGCAAGATGTGACGTGACAAATATGGTGGTAGGTCCATCCGCACCGCCAATAATTCCTATTGAAGCGCTTTGAAAAATGTTGAACCCTATTGTCCTTGCAGTGATAAAAGCGATCATTATACCTATTTGAGCTGCGCCACCTATGAGAAACAGTATTGGGCTAGCCAAAACAAATGAAAAATCGGTGATAGCTCCTATTCCAAGGAAAATCAAGGGAGGATATATTCCAGCATACATACCTTGTTGAATGTAATACATGAGACCACCTGGAATCGTCACCCCACTTACTATATGTGGAGCGGCAAAGAGACCAGATGATATTGCTGGAATGTTTGAGATTATCATTCCAAATGCGAGTGGTATAAGAAGCAAGGGCTCAGCATGGCGCTTGTATGACATATACATCATAAACAGCGCGATTCCTATCATAAATAAATTTCCAACACTGAATGTGTAAATGGCACTTGCAGAGAACACTTTTTGAAGCTCGGTCAACAAGTCCACCGTTTCACCCTCTTTCATTCATTGAAAAGAGGGGCACACACTACCGTGTGTGCCCCCTTGACTTCAAACTTTATTTACCTTGCTTTAATTGGATCGTTGATTGAGCTGCTGCAAGCCTTGCAATAGGTACTCTGTACGGTGAGCAGCTTACGTAATCCAAGCCTATCTCATCAACCGTTCTAATAGAATCTGGATCTCCTCCGTGTTCTCCGCATATTCCAAGCTCAAGATGTGGGTTTGTAGATCTACCCTTTTCTTTGGCCGTTCTTACAAGTGAACCTACTCCTTCTTTGTCAAGTGTTTTGAATGGATCTACACTCAGGATACCCTTTTCAAGGTAATCATTGAGGAATTTACCACTGTCGTCTCTGCTGAACCCAAACGTCATTTGTGTGAGATCGTTGGTGCCAAAAGAGAAGAAATCAGCCTCTGTGGCAATTTGATCGGCTGTCACGGCTGCTCTTGGTACTTCTATCATGGTTCCAACGAGATACTTTATATCTACTCCACTTTTTTTGATGAGCTCATCAGCAGTTTTCGTAATTATGTTTTTCACATACTTAAGCTCACTGACAAGACCAACAAGAGGGACCATGATCTCCACTATAACTTCAACATTCTCCTCTTTTTTTAGCTCTATTGCTGCAAGTATAATAGCTTTTGTTTGCATAACGGCAATCTCTGGATAGGTAATTGTCAAACGACAACCCCTGTGACCAAGCATTGGGTTGAATTCATGAAGGGAGCTAACTATTTCTTGAACCCTTTCAAAGGAAATGCCAAGGTCTTTCGCAAGTTGCCTCTGAGCTTCTTCCTCTTGTGGCAAAAATTCATGAAGAGGAGGATCTATAAGCCTTATTGTGACCGGAAGATCTTTCATCTCTCTGAATATGCTTTTGAAATCCTCTTTCTGCATTGGAAGGAGTTTTGCAAGGGCTTTTTCTCTCTGCTCAGTTGTCTCAGATGCGATCATTTCTCGAACAGCTGGGATTCTATCGTTATCAAAGAACATATGTTCTGTACGGCAAAGGCCTATACCCTCGGCTCCAAACTTTCTCGCAGTTCTTGCATCATGTGGTGTATCAGCGTTAGTGCGGATTCCGAGCTTACGTATTTCATCAGCCCAATTAAGTAACGTGGCAAGGTCTCCTTCAATTCCTTCTGGCTTAATTGCTTTTATGTTTCCAAGGAAAACTTCTCCAGTAGAACCATCAATGGAAAGCCAATCTCCTTCTTTAACTATTAAATCTCCAACTTTAAATTGTCCCTTTTCTTCATCAACGTCTATCGCTTCGCAACCAACTACAGCGCATTTTCCCATGCCACGTGCGACAACTGCTGCGTGTGATGTTCTTCCACCACGTGCAGTGAGAATTCCCTGAGCAGCCACCATTCCGGCCAGATCTTCTGGTGAAGTTTCAGGTCTGACAAGAACTATTGGCTCATCTTTACCACGTTCTTCTGCAATTTTTGCTGAAAAAACAACTTTACCAGTTGCAGCTCCAGGGGAGGCTGGTAGACCTTTTGCTATGAGTCTATTTTCTTCTATTGCATGCTTTTTTTCTTCCAGAATAAACATTGGGTGAAGAAGTTGATCTACATGATCTGGTGTAACCCTCATAACGGCTTCTTCTTTGGTAATGAGACCTTCGTTAACCATATCAACTGCCACCTTAACTGCGGCTCTGGCTGTTCTTTTAGCTGATCTCGTTTGAAGCATGTAAAGTTTCCCGTTTTCAACGGTGAACTCTACATCTTGCATATCCCTGTAATGCTTCTCAAGGACGTCGAATATGTTGAAAAGCTCATTGTAAGCTTCCTCAGAGACTTTCTTTAGTCCTTCTAAGCTTTCTGGCGTTCTTATACCAGCAACAACGTCCTCGCCCTGTGCATTTCTTAGGAATTCACCGTAACGGCGTTTTTCACCGGTAGATGGATCACGAGTAAAGCCTACGCCGGTTCCGCTGCTGTCTCCCATGTTGCCAAAAACCATGGAAACCACACTTACTGCGGTGCCAAGAAGAGAACCTTCTGGAATTTTGTTAAGTCTTCTGTAATCGACGGCTCTTTTGTTCATCCATGAACCAAAAACAGCATCTATTGCTATCCAAAGCTGTTTCATAGGATCTTGTGGAAATTCCTTGCCTTCTCTCTTGTAAAGCGCTTTGTAACGCTCAACAAGTTCTTTTAAATCGTCAACATCCATTTCCGTGTCAAGTTTAATCCCACGTTTTTCCTTAATCGCTTCGATCTCTTTTTCAAACTTTGCGTGCTCTATTCCAAGTGCAACGTCTCCAAACATTTGAATGAATCTTCTATAGGCATCGTAGGCGAATCTTTCATTTCCAGTTAACTTAGCGAGTCCACTAACAGTTTCGTCGGTAAGTCCAAGATTAAGTATGGTATCCATCATTCCTGGCATCGAAACAGCAGCACCAGATCTAACAGAAACAAGAAGTGGATTGCTGGGATCCCCAAATTTTTTCCCAGAAACCTCTTCAAGTTCCTTAAGATTCTTTTCGACTTCTTCTTTAAGACCTTCAGGATATGTGTTTGAGTGTTTGTAATAATAGTCACAGACCTCAGCGCTTATTGTAAATCCCGGTGGGACAGGAATCCCAAGACTGGTCATTTCGGCCAAGTTAGCTCCCTTTCCACCAAGGATATGCTTCATTTTAGCGCTACCTTCTGCTTTTCCTTTTGCGAAGAAATACACGTACTTTTTCGACATTTTTTACACCTCCCGATTCAGAACACCTTTATATAGGCAAACTGTTTCACACTTTTTGGTATTTATTGTTGAGTAGATAGTTGCTTTTTGGCAAGCTCAACGTACGAATTAAACATATTCTGATCTGAAACAGCAAGATCTGCAAGCATTTTTCTATTGATCTTAATACCAGCAAGATCCAAGCCGTGGATAAGTTCACTGTACTTGAGGCCAGCATTTCTTGCTGCAATGTTTATTCTTGTTATCCACAATGCTCTTAAGTCTCTTTTCTTTACTTTTCTTCCTGCATAAGCATAAACCCCAGAACGTGTTACTGATTCTTTTGCGAGTCTGTAGCGCGTGCCTCGAGCCCCACGATAACCTTTCGCCGCTTTAAGAATTTTGTTGTGTTTTTTTCTCTTTATAGTGCCTCTTTTTATTCTCATGCTTGATCACATCCTTTACCAAGTTAAATTCCGAGAGCTCTTCTGATCCTCTTTTTGTCTGCAGATGATACTTCTGATCCGATATCCAACCTTCTTTTTCTAGAAGAACTTTTATGATAGTTTTTGTGGCTTCTATTAGCCGATTCATGTAGCAATTTCCCGTTTTTCGTGATTCGAAATCGTTTTGCCACACTTTTGTTGGTTTTCATTTTTAGCTTCACTTTTTATCATCCTCCTTGACAGAAACCTTTTTTGGTTTGAGTCCCATTCTCATGTCTCTGCCTTCAAGAATTGGCGGGGATTCAACTTCTGCTATGTCCGATAGATCATTTGCAATCCGATCAAGAATCTCTCTTCCCTTGTCGGTAAAAGCCATTTCTCGACCTCGAAACATGATCGTAATTCTTACCTTATTGCCACCTTTCAAAAATCTTTTGACATGAGATAGTTTAGTCTGGTAATCGTGCTCGTCTATCTTCGGACGAAATTTCATCTGTTTTAGAACATTGGAACTCAACTTGACCTTTTTCTGTTTCTTGTTCTGTTCATACATGTAACGACCAAAATCCATTATTTTGCAGACTGGCGGTTTCGCCCCCGGGGAGACCACCACAAGATCGAGCCCATATCCCTTTGCCCTTTCAAGAGCCTCTTTAGTGGATACAACCCCTATCTGTGCTCCATTGGGGCCTATTAAACGAACTGTGGAATAATGAATTTCTTCATTCTTCATTGGCCCTGTTTTTCTGATCTTCATCACATCCTTTTATATAAAAAATCGGATGGCACAGCCACCCGTTGCATTCGTCGTAAATACATTGTTGATTTCCCACAAATGACCTCTTCCCCGAAGGTGGAGGTGAGAAGCGGTGGCTTCTACTTTTACTGGTGGGCCATGCAGGGTTCGAACCTGCGGCCTACTGATTAAGAGTCAGTTGCTCTTCCAGCTGAGCTAATGGCCCATCTGATTTTGACATTTAGTATTTTACACCCAAACAAGTGGTATGTCAAGAATTCGAATTGCATAAATCCTACATAAATTCTAAGTGCGGGTCTTACCATGAGGTATTACAAAATTATGTTAGGAAAAAGCTCCTGTTCAAACGCCAGGAGCTTTTTCTACAAGGCTTTTACTTATTTTCTTATTCTTTATACAATTTATAGAACAACAATTCTTTGTTAAACATGGGATTGTAATTATCCGGATAAAGTCCTTTTAGCCAGCTTCTGTAAACAATTTGCCGTGAAGGTTGAATCAGCCACAGCATTGTGGCATACTTATAAGCTTTTAAATTGAGCTCCTTGTAAATTTCTTGGCGTTTAGTCGGTTCTACAACTTTCATTGACTCGTTGATTAATGGGTCAAACTCCTTTTTAGCAAGTTCTATAAAGTTCTTTCCAAGAGAAGCACCATAAGGTCCTGTAGAAGCAAGATATGCATACGCAAAATCGTAAGGCCCCGCGTAATCGGCAAACCAATCAAGGGCAAATATTGGCATGCTGCCACTCACTTGATCGTCAAGCAGAGAGGCCCAAAGCAATCCAACGGGTACCACTCTAAATTTTGGATTTACTTTTCTTGCATAACTACTTAGCATTTGACAAGCCATTTGCATTGTTTGATCTGATACATTATAAGCAATTCCTACTTTGAAACCCTTTTTCCAAAGTTCTCCGTTGTAGGCTTTCTTAAAGTATTCCGCGGCCTTTTGAAGATCGAATTTGTACATGGGAGTATTTTCGCTGTATCCCAAAATTCCTTTCGGGATAGGACTATTTGGTTGTATTCCTTGTCCATACCATACATCCTTTATGTAGGTCTTGTAAGGGAACAAATATTCAAATGCTTTTCTGACATTTATATTCGAGAAGAAATCTGGAGGAACACCATTTCCATCTAATTTCCCAGAGTATAGAAACTTACTATGTGGTTGAGTATTGAAATTGAAGAAGAAATTATAAATTCCTAAAACCGGGATACCTTTGGAAACATTTACACCTTTAACGTTAAGTACTTGTTTCAGGAAAGAAGGTGGAACTGTAATAACATCCGCATTTCCACGTATTAAATCTAACTTTCTAGTTGTGAATTCTTTAATCTTTTTTATGATCGCATACTTGATCTTTGCAGGACCCGCCCAGTATTTGTCAAATCTCTCCATTATGACCTCTCTACCTGCGATCCATTTTGTCAACATAAAAGGCCCTGTTCCATTAGCAATGGAATAAAGTGGATCCTTTTCACGAATTGGATTGTGATAAACCCACCATGTATCAGCTGTGCCAGGCCAAGCTCCAGCAGATATTGCCCACTTTTGATCAATGATTGAAGACCAAAAAGCACCATGACTGATTATTGAAAGAAAGGGAGGATAAGCATGAGGAAGATGTATTATTACTTCATTCCCTTTGATTTCGAAGTCTTTTGCAAGAAGATCAAAAGCATCAACAAGTGCCTTTTTATATTGCGCATTCTTGGGCTTTTTTGTACCTTTAACAAATAAATCACTCCACGAACTAACACCTGCAAGTTTTACAGCCCATTGCGTTAAAGAATCAACATACACTCCATTGATCATCGGAAGAAGAGGCTCACATAACATCCAAGAAGGTCCACCATCTCTGTCAAATATAACAATTCTCTCAAGAGAGTATACAACATCTTTAGGTGTTAGCAAGTCACCATTATGAAAATAAACCCCTTTTCTTATGTGAAAAATGTAAGTTTTCCCATTGTCCAAGATCGTTCCATCCGCTTTAGACGGAACATTTGTTGAAAGCATTGGAAGGAATTTACTGACAGATGTGCCATCATATTGAATTAAGCTGTCGTAGATGTTGTTTAAAACTTCCCCTGAACCAGTGTCATAAGCCCATGCTGGATCCATAGTGGAAACTGGTCTTTCATTTTCTTCGATCACGGTATTCGGATTAGTCACACTTGCCAACATTGGAAATGCCAGCAGTGCCACAACCGCAATCGTTAAGAAAAATACTTTAAGCTTCATAAAACCACCTCCTGAATTTTTGGGATTACCGTTCTCCAAAATATGTAAAAAACCTATAAAAAAATAATTTTGCTCTTTTCGGTATCAATTTGAAAACTCTATAGTTACTATTTGCTCCTATATTTACACTTTGTTCTACTTTGGAGAAATTTTACATCAACCAGAAAGTTATGTCAAGAATTGTGATATTTCAAAACAAAATCTACATAAAAGTGTTAAACAACTTTTTCGGCATTCATTCTAAGCAACTGCCGCGTTGATCAAGAAAGCGAGAAAAACACTGCACACAGTGCAATCTCGCTCCCTGTCCATTCGTTTCTTGCACGACTCGTTCATATGAGCTGACAAAACTTCAAAAGACTTAAAGCCTTTGACTCTATTACTTTTAGAAGCTTATAAAGGTAATTGATGGCGTTGACAAGAGCAAAAATGCGAGCATTTGATTCTAATCATCGTAGTAGTTTTCACGACAACTTAACTATGGTTAGATTTGCAACCATGCCTGTAGAGATAAGATTTTAGGGGAGAAATTTACTTTACATAGATCGCGGATAAATTTCCTGGTGGCGTTTACTATGGCATCACACTTTGTGCGGTGACTTCTTTTATAAATCCACACAATCTTTCAGTTGTATCACACGAACTTGGAGATAGCCTTTTTACAGATCCTTTATCAGTTCGTCTACAGCACCAAGTTTCATAGCCATTAGTTGCTTTTTTATCTCAACATATCCTCGTTCAAAAATACTTGCTTTAACCCCATTATCAAGCTCCATTTTACATTCAATCATGCTTCCTATGAGATCAGCCGCACGCGTAATTTTGCCCTCTACTCCACCGTCAAATGGTTTCAACATTAAAGGAGCACAATGCTCAGCTATCATTTTGGGCAAAAGTGGTAATAGAACTTCATGAACCATTTTTGATTCCACACTTTCTATCACATTCTCAAAGCCTTCAACGCGCCTCTTGGTTGGGGATATTATATCGCCAGTAAGAGCTTCTGGAACATCATGAAAAAGTGCACGTTCCATAATGTTAAGTACATCGCTCCTCCCATCTTTGAGAGCTAATAAATAAGCCACAAATACCACAAAAAGAGTATGACCTGCGACTGTAGTTTGTACTGTTCGCGCATGTTGATTCCAACGAATTGCGTGCAAAAGCGAACGTACACGTGTAAGATATTCTCTCATATTTAAATCACTCAGCAAAACTTTTAATGAATAAAGTTTCACGTTCTTCAGTTTTCCTTCAATGTTATCTCGGATATCAGAGAAATATTCCCAGAACAATCTACTGTTAATCTCAGCCTCAACGTACGCGGCGTAAAGATCGGCAGCTTCGAGGATTTTTCCTTCTATGGAATCGTCTCTGGAATTGATCATGGCATCCCGAAATGTCTTGCTCCATTCTTGAGGTACGTTCTTTAGAACTTCATTAACGGAACTCATATAAACTTCTTGCCATAAATTTGGGGCAAGCATCTTTATAGCTCTCTTCGTTTCAAGAGATATATCTGAAAGTATGCACTTTGGCATATCTTTAAGAGCACCTCTTACAAGTAGCTTTTGGAAATCTACAGCCTTTCCGTCAAGAGATTCTATCATTGCCAAAAGATATGCGATGTGTAAAACAAATCCACTATTGGATGCCTCGCTACTATATTCAACGGTTGGCTTGTTATTCCAACGTCGCATGGAGAACATCCTCGTCATAAGATAGATGAGTTCGGAAATCACATTATCTCCTCCAATTTAAAAAGACGTATACAAGATAGGACAACTCTTTCCCCATATTATAAACCTTTGTTAGAACAAATCAGAGCACCCACGTTGTGCGTGCAAGTAACAAAGTTCATTGAAAACAGCATAGGTATTGAAGAATCTACAACACCTCATGCAAAACTGATTTGAACAAAAAATAAATTACACCCATCTGTTGTTGAAACCTACCTTCCGCATCAAAAAAGAAGTAAGGTAGAATATTTTCTTTTTCCTGCTATGATGTATTGAAAAGAGGAAATAGCGGGAGGGAAAAGGAAATGGAAATAAGCACGAAGCAGTTGGATCATCATGGGATAGTAGCGGCAGCTTTTGATTCACTTGGAATAGCAGAAGTGATTGACAAGAGGATAAGCAAGAAAAGGAATCACAATCTTGAACATTCGACGATTGTGAAAGCGATGGTGATATTGGGATTGGGTTTTGTAGAGAGAAGGCTTTATTTTGCAGGGAGTTATTTCAAGAATTGGGCAATTGACGAATTGCTCGGTGAGGGGGTAAAAGCGGAAGACTTGAATGACGATGCACTGGGGAGGACATTGGACAAGATATACGATAGCGGAGTAACTGAGTTGTTCGAAGAGATAGCTGTGAAAGTAATGAAAAAGGTGAAGATGGGCCTTCATCTCATTCATGTGGATACGACGAGTGTGAGTGTAAGCGGCAATTATGAAATGGAAGACGGTTCTGACGGATTCAAGATAACGTTTGGTCATTCGAAAGAACACAGACAAGACTTGAAACAATTTGTAATCGGAATGGTAGTGAATCAATCTGGAATGCCCATCTTTGCGAAGCCGTACAGCGGGAACAAATCTGACAAGAAATCTATTATGGAAATGGTCAAGAGTGTCAGAAAGTCAATAGACACCGAGAGCGAAATCTACTACATAGCTGACAGCGCATTTTATACACTCGATAATATCCGACAAATGGAAGGGACGTATTGGATAAGTCATGTTCCATCTACACTGAAAGAGAGCAAGATACTTCTCAACAAAGATGTGGAATTCAAAGCTACGGGATTGAAAGGCTACTCAGTTTACGAAGAGACATGCGAATACGGTGGTGTGAAGCAGAAATGGGTGTTGGTCAAATCAGAGAAGATGAGAGCCCGTCAATTGAAAAACTTCGACAGACATCTTGAAAAGCGAAAAGCGCAGGCAGAACGCTCACTGAACAAAGCTATGAGAGTGAAATACTTTTGCGAAGCAGATGCTATGAACGGAGCCCAAAATTGGATAAAAGAGCACAGGCTTTTCAAGTACAGCCATCTCAAGATAAAAAGTATGAAATTGCGGAAAAGTGGAAAAAGGGGAAGGCCCTCCAAAAATGAAGAAATGGTCACATTGTACAAAATAGAGGCTGAGATAGACTACGAGGCGCAAGAAATCGAAAAGGAAAAATCCAAACTCGGAAGATTCATTCTTGCAAGTAACGACATGGAGCTTTGTGGAGATTCGATATTGACCTATTACAAAAGACAAAGCACTGTGGAAAGAGGGTTTAGATTTCTCAAGGATAACAGTTTCGGAGTGAGCGATGTGTATTTGAAGAAAACGACCAGGATTCAAGCATTAGCGATGATAATGGTGTTGACTTTGTTGGTTTATTCAATAGCGGAATGGATGATAAGAACAAAGCTTCAAAATGAGAAAGAGACCATTCCAAATCAGATAAACAAGCCGACGAATAGGCCGACGTTGAAGTGGATATTTCAGTTATTCATGAACATAACGGTCGTAAAGGTTGTGATTGAAGGAAAGATTCGAACGCAGATCGCCAATGTCAACGAGATACAGACGAAGATATTGAGGCTTTTGGGAGACAAATATGAAAAATATTATTTTTGATTTGGCACGTGCGGAAGGTGCG
>Ga0256840_1000322_pt1 | contig 48984 bp, 40 predicted proteins | sample 355202metaG_FD_185969 | JGI IMG/M metagenome (GOLD analysis project Ga0256840, IMG submission 185969) | Hydrothermal vent microbial communities from Mid Atlantic Ridge, Atlantic Ocean - 355-202 | ecosystem: Environmental > Aquatic > Marine > Hydrothermal vents | place: Atlantic Ocean: Mid...
AAAAGCACAAACTTTAAAGTTTGTGCTTTTTCCCTTTTAAAATAGTCAAATATTTTATTGCACATCTTCTACACGACCATTTAATTTTTGAACAGGTCTATAATTATCTTTTAATAAATTATGCAATTTATCTAATTGTTCCTTTGAAGCTGTTTTAGGTTCTTTTAGTAAAATCCATTCTACAATTTCAGTACAAGGAGGTGTAGTAAATGAGCCATTATAATGATAAAAATGTTTGGTATCTGCCAAAACATCTTTTAAATCAAAAGAAGTATTACTTTTAAATATTTCTCCTTCTTTTGCCGGTAATTTGTCTAAAAATTTACTAAAAAACGGAGATGCTTTTCCTTCTTTAAAAAACACAGCAATCACAGCGTAAGTGCCATCGTCTGCTTTACTAACAAAATGAATTTCTAGCGGAAAATGTTTGTGATTTAAGGAGTGTTCACTTAAACTATGCATATGGAATTGCTTTAACTCATATTTTTTACCATTAAACGTAAGATAATTTCCTTTATCAATTTTAAACTCAATTGTATGTCCGTTATTAATAATATCGGTTTTTGTATTACCAAAATTAACTTTTAAAACATTTGGTTGTTTTTTCGTTACAACAACAGCATCTTCAATATCTATTGGAGATTGTTTTTTTCCGGAACAAGCCTTATATTCTTCGCTAATATTAGACCAATGATTAGGATCATTTTCACCAACATATGACCAATGTTTTTTATGATGTTCTACCTGTTGTGATGTGGATGTTCTCTCTTTATGAGATGTTGATTTTTGAGATGTTTTACAAGAAACAAAGAAAGAGATAACCACAAATAAAATACTTAATTTAATTGTTTTCATTATAAATTGTTTTAAAAATAGACTCAAAATTAGTTCTTTTACAAGTTGTATATTGTAATTGTAGTTACATATAACTCCTATTTATTGTGTTAAAAAACAGCATTAAAAAAATAGCCGGAAATAATAATATTAATCGTAACAACTGTAAAGAAAACAGCAATTAATTTTAGACTCATTACTTTTTTAAGTAGCATTGCTTCCGGTAACGAAAGAGCAACCACACCCATCATAAAAGAAATTGCAGTGCCAAGTGGTATTCCTTTTTCTACTAAAACTTGCACAACCGGTAGAATACCACTTGCGTTAGAATACATTGGAACGGCTAGTATTGTCGCTATTGGTACGGCAAACGGATTGTCTTTATTCATATATTTTTCAAAAAAACCTTCCGGAATATAACCATGCATTAATCCGCCGATTGCAATTCCTACAATTACATAAGGGATAACTCCTTTTAATATGGTTTTGGTTTCTTGCCAAATAACAGGTAAACGATCCTTTAAGTTTTGCTTTTCTTGTTTAAATTTATCTTGTTCTTTTTGAGTATTTTCCAATAATTTTTTCACCCATGGAGTTAAGTATTTTTCAAGGTGTAATTTTTGTAAAATCATTCCGGAAACGGTTCCAAGCAAAATTCCGGTAATAACGTAAATAAGTGTTATTTTAATTCCAAACAAACCTAAAAATAAACCTATTGCCACTTCATTTACCAAAGGTGAAGTCACCAAAAATGCAAATGTAACGCCAAGCGGAATTCCTCCTTTAACAAAACCAATAAACAACGGAACCGAAGAACAGGAACAAAAAGGAGTAACCACACCAAAAAGACTTGCCATAAGGTATTCTAATCCGTATAATTTTTTTCTGGATAAATAATTACGGACTTTATCGATTGGAAAATAACTATTTACAATTCCCATTAAAAACACAATACCAATTAAGAGTAAGAGTATTTTTGTGGTATCGTAAATAAAAAAATTTAATGCTTGGGCTAAATGTGTTTCTTTACCCAAATGCAAAACATCATACGTAATAAAATCGGCTGTTTTTTGAATCCAATCAAACATAAGAAACAAATTTAGCAACAACCACCATTATCGGTATCCGAACCACAACAAGAACCGGAATTATCAGAAGGTTCACAACAAGATGCATCTTCTTTTAAAAGTGTTTTCATCTCATCAAAACTTGGTACTCGTCCTTTTATTACAACTTTTTCATCGATTACAACAGCAGGAGTACTCATTATATCATAAGCCATAATATCTTGAATATCTTCTACTTTTTCTACCTGAATATCTTTTAAACCTAACTCGTTTATAACAGTATTTACTACTGCTTCGGTTCGTTTACAGTTGGCACAACCGGTTCCTAAAATTTTTATTGTTTTCATTTTAATTCTATTTTGATTATTATACATCGTAAATATACGATAAACTTTAGTGTTAATAATTTATATTTTTTAAATTTGTACCGGTTTTTATTTATGGGAGTAAAATTTTATTCCGAAACAAAGCTGTTTCGTAAATTTTTAGGGATATACTATTTTATTCTTAAACGATATTAGGTTCTTTTTACCGGAAGATCTATATCTTATAATTCCCCGATTTTTATTTTTCAGAAGGACAAGTTAAACTTTTATGCAAAATATCATAAACCAATTGTTTTATTTTTTTATGATCTTCTATTTTTAAGTTTTTTGTTTCGATAAATTTATGAATTTTAACACGTAATTTTCCGGGTCCACCACTAAAAAAAGTATACGAAAAACGTTTTTTACAATCGTAAAAAGTAATCGGTACAATTGGAACTTTGTGTTCTATTGCCAAACGAAAAGCACCACTTTTAAATTCGGATAAAACTATTTTTTCATCAGGTACCATACCTTCCGGAAAAACACAAATACTAATACCGTTTTTTAGTCTTTTATTTGCTTCGTCAAAGGCTTTTTTTCTACTTCTTGGATTACTTCTATCTACTAAAATATTGGTTCTTTTGTAGAAAAATCCGAATATCGGAATTTTAGCCAATTCGGATTTACCTATAAAAACAAACGGATTTTTAGTAATTGCCAGCATCACCATAATATCAATCATAGAAGTGTGGTTTGGCGTAAAAATGTAACTCTTTTTAGGATTTATTTTTTGTTCTTCCTCTACCTCTAATCTAAAACCCATCACAAATAAAATGGTTTTTGCCCAAATACGAGCAATCTTAAAAAAGTATGGATACCATTCTTCCTTTGAAATTACAATTAATAAAACCGGAATTACAGGGATAATAGTAAACAATACCCAACAGTAAAACCAAACTCGCCAAAAAAGAATAAATATATTTTTAAAAAATTTCATAAGTGCCAAAAATAAACAAAAAAACAGCAATCTCTTTTATCTATTTCTTATTTTTGTGCTTTAAAAAGAAAAAAATGCCAAGAATTTTAACAGGAATACAAAGTACAGGAACACCTCATTTAGGAAATATATTAGGAGCTATAATTCCTGCAATTAATATGAGCAAAGATCCAAATAACGAGTCTTTTTTATTTATTGCAGATATGCATTCGCTAACACAGATAAAAGATGCAAAAACTTTACGTGAAAACAGATATAGCACAGCTGCAACTTGGCTTGCGTTTGGTTTAGATATTGATATTAGCGTTTTTTATAGACAAAGCGACGTACCACAAACAACAGAATTAACTTGGTATTTAAGTTGTTTTTATCCGTATCAACGCCTTACTCTTGCACACAGTTTTAAAGACAAACAAGACCGTTTGGAAGATGTAAATGTTGGTTTGTTTACATATCCTATGCTAATGGCTGCCGATATTTTGTTGTATGATGCAGAACAAGTTCCGGTTGGAAAAGACCAATTACAACATTTAGAAATGACACGTGATGTTGCCAATCGTTTTAACCATAAAATGGGAGAAACTTTTATTATTCCGGAAGCTAAAATACAAGAAAACACCATGTTAATTCCGGGAACAGACGGTGCCAAAATGAGTAAATCTAAAGGGAATATTATCAATATTTTTTTGGATGACAAAAAATTAAGAAAGCAAATTATGAAAATAAAAACGGATTCTACTTCATTAGAAGATCCTAAAAATCCGGATACCTGTAATTTATTTGCTTTATATAAATTAATTGCTTCACCTGAGCAAACAGAAGAAATGCGAAAAAAATACCTTGCCGGAAATTATGGTTATGGTCACGCCAAACAAGAATTTTACGAGCTGTTAATTAAAAAATTTGCAAAAGAACGCGAATTATATAACTACTATATGAATCATTTAGATGAAATAGATGCATTACTCAAAAAAGGAGCTGAAAAAGCTAAAATTATTGCTGATAATGTACTAAAAAGAGTACGTAATAAAGTTGGGTATTAATTATTAACCGCAAAAATTCATGAAATTAGCTTTGTTTAACTGTAAAATTTTAGAATTCGAAGGAATACCTTATACTTTTACAAATATAATTTATCAATTTATTTAGGTATAATGCCGATACAACTTGAAAATAGCTCAATGTGATTGAGCTATATTGAAAGTGTAATCGGTATTAGTATTTCGAGGGTTCTGAAATGAAGCAGATGAATAAAGATAATTTCAAACTCCCTCAAGTTTGGGCTTTTGAAATTTATAAAATTCTTTACTTAGTTATTTGTTTTTCAGTAATGTATACAGTGAAAATAGAAATTGTGGTGAATTTTGCGGGTTAATCACCTTTAAAAAAGGAGTTTTGTTAATATAATTGGCAAAATTCTTCACTGCATTCAGGATGACAAAAGTCTTTACATAATATTTTGTCGTCCTATGTTTATAAATATAAAAAGTGTGTGATTAAATTTCTATAAATAGAACTCTTACTCCTTAACCAACAACCATGCATCTTTTAAAACATTTTTCTTTATGTTTTGTAATGCGTTGTTTGCTTGTTCTAAATCAGTAAAACCGGAAAATGCAACCTGTGTTAAATTAAATTTGTTTTTTCCAACGATTTCTGCTTGAAATCCTTTGGCTTTTAATTCGTTTACTTTTTTAAGTGCATTGTTTTCATCTCTAAATGCTCCGGCAATAACAAAATAATGCTTTGGTGTTGCTACGGAAGCTTCGATATTAATGGTTGGTAAAGGTGTATCGATAACAAATGTTGCTTGTTGGATTTTAGCTTCTGTATTCTTTTGTTGTTCCACACTATTTGCTAATTGTATCGCATTATTTTGTTTAACAGCATATTGCTTTGCTCCAAAACCGATAACCGTAGAGCCTAATAAAAATATCGCCGCATATTTTAAAATATTACTTCGGTTGGATTTCTTTTTGTCTAAAGTATAAACAGGTTTGCTATCTACTTTGTCAATAATTTGCAAACCTTCATTTTTAGCAACTAATTCTTGTTTTTGTTTTTCAATTTGATTAGCTACCACGGCATCCAAACCAAAAGAAGCGGTAAGGTAATTTGTTTTATTACTTGGTTCAAAATGTATGGTATCGTGTACCGAATATAAAGTTCCTATACCTTCTAACTCCAACTCTTCGGTTAGTAATTTATCAATCCAATTTTGGACTTCAAACTCGATGTAATTAACAGCGGTTTTATACGGCATTTTATCACAAGAAGCAATGTAATTTGCCAACAAACCATCATTATCTACCAATAGAGAATTAAAGGATATTTGCTTAAATGGCGGCGTAAATACGTTGTTTTTAACCTGAGCGGATTTTGCATTAGCAATAAATCCACCAAAGTTCGGTACGATTACACAATCGTATCGATATAATAAATCGGCAATGTAATTTTCTAACTTCATACAAAGCAAAAGTACATATTTTTTTAAAAACTAACTACGTTTTTTTAAAGGAATATGCACTACTTTTTTGGTTTCAAAAAAATCTTCTTCATAAAAATCAGATATCGAATAAATTGTGGCATTTGTAAAATTTTGTAATTCTTCGGTTAAATCGCCTCCTTTAAGATAAAGAATACCGTTTTTAATTTCATGTGTATGTTTTTTCTTTGTTTTTTTACGCACCCATTTTATAAAATCATCCATTTTAGTAACCGCACGACTTACAATAAAATCAAATTCGCCTTTTACATTCTCGGCTCTTATCTGTTCTGCTTTTACGTTTTTTAAGTCTAATGTATTGACAACTTCTTGCACTACTTTAATCTTTTTTGCAATAGAATCTACTAAATAAAAATTCGTTTCAGGAAATAAAATAGCAAGCGGAATACCCGGAAATCCACCACCGGTTCCTACATCTAAAACGTTTGCTTTTGGTTTAAATTTTACCACTTTTGCAATAGCAAGCGAATGTAAAACGTGTTTTAAATAAAGGGAATCCATATCTTTTCTGGAAATCACATTAATTTTAGCATTCCAATCTTGATATAAAGCTTCCAGTTTTTTAAACTGCTGTTTCTGTTTTTCGGATAAATCCGGAAAATATTTTAATATTTCTTCCATAATTACGGCAAAAATAACGCTAAATGATAAAAATATGCCAAAAATTGACAATTATTAGTTTTTTAAAATAAAAATGATGTACTTTCGTTAACTAGTAACATCAAATTTGGGTTACATAACCCGAATTGAAACTAATTATTTTATATGAGTACCAATCAAAATATTCGCTTTTCAAGAGTGGATAAAACAAAGTTTTTCAGAACTTTAAACCGAAAAATCAACAACTATTTTAAAGAAAACAACCTTAAAAAAACCGGAAACGCAAAACTGTATATCAAAGCAGTTGTTATGTTCTCCTTGCTTTTTGTTCCGTTAATTATTATTTTTACTTTACATCCTCCTCTTTGGGCACAAGCCTTGTTAATGATGGTTGTAGGTATAGGAATGGCCGGTGTAGGTATGAACGTAATGCACGATGCCAATCACGAAGTTTTTTCCAGTAAAAAATGGGTAAATAAATTAATGGGGAGCTCTATTTATATCCTTGCCGGAAATGATTTTAATTGGAAAGTACAACACAATGTTTTACATCATACTTATACCAATATTGTTGGTCATGATGAAGATATTGATGCAGGAAGAATCATCCGTTTTTCCAAACATTCTAAATGGATGAAAATACACAAATACCAAAAATATTACGCTTTCTTTTTATACGGATTGCTTACCGTAAATTGGGCAATTACTACCGATTTTAAACAAACTTATAACTACTTAAAACGTAATTTATCTTATGGTAAAATGCCAAAACCTGCGACACAATGGACTAAATTAATCATCGGTAAAATTCTATATTATTCCTTTTGGATTGTATTGCCTTTGGCTTTAGGATACACTTGGTGGCAAGTTTTAATTGGTTTTCTAATTATGCATTACACAGCCGGAATTATTTTAAGTATCGTTTTTCAATTAGCACATGTAATGCCAAATACAGATATGCCGTTGCCGAATGAAAATGGTGAAATTAAAAATACTTGGGCAATTCATCAATTACATACTACTTCTAATTTTGCTCCGAATAACAAAATTGTTGAATTTTATACCGGCGGATTAAACCACCAAGTAGAACACCATTTATTTACACAAATAAGTCATATTCACTATAAAAAAATAGCTAAATTTGTTAAAGAAACTGCAAAAGAATACAAATTACCTTATCATGAATATAATACGATGTGGGAAGCTGTAAAAGAACATTACAGACAATTAAAAGTATTGGGACAAAAACCGCAAACAGCTTAATTTTTTTAAAAAAATAATCTAATAAAACCAACGAAAATATTGTTGGTTTTATTATTTCTTTTCATACATTAGCAGTCTAAAACGCATCCTTAAATGAAAAATTTATTATCCAACAGAATTAATCGCTTACCGGTATCACAAACCTTGGCTATGGCGGCAAAAGCAAGAGAACTTAAAGCAGCAGGAAAAGACATCATTAGTCTCAGTTTAGGAGAACCGGATTTTAACACGCCTGATTTTATTAAAGAAGCTGCAATAAAAGCGATAAAGGATAATTATAATTCTTACACTCCGGTAAACGGTTATTTAGATTTACGAGAAGCTATTTGTTATAAATTTAAACGAGATAATCAATTAGAATACCATCCAAACCAAATTGTGGTTTCCACCGGAGCAAAACAATCTTTGGCAAATGTTGCTATGGTACTTTTAAATCCCGGAGACGAAGTTCTTTTACCTGCTCCTTTTTGGGTAAGTTACGAAGCAATGGTTAATTTAGCCGAAGCGGTTCCGGTAACCATACCTACCTCCATAAAAACAGATTTTAAAATTACACCCAAGCAATTAGAGGATGCTATTACTCCTAAAACAAAACTAATCTTTTTTAACTCACCCAATAATCCAAGTGGTTCGGTTTATACCGAGGAAGAATACCGTGCATTAGCGAAAGTTTTAGAAAAATACCCAAATATTTTTGTGATTTCCGATGAAATCTACGAACATATTCTCTATAAAGGAACTAATTTTAGTTTTGCACGTATTAAAAGTATGTACAACAGAACCATTACCGTAAACGGAGTTAGTAAGTCTTTTGCAATGACCGGTTGGCGAATAGGTTATATCGGTGCGCCGAAATGGATTGCAAAAGCATGTACTAAGTTTCAAGGACAGATTACCTCAGGAGCAAATTGTATTGCACAAAGAGCGACCATAGCTGCGGTAAAATCTCCGGTTTCTAAAATTAAATTTATGGTTGATGAATTTAAAATACGAAGGGATTTAGTGCTTAATTTACTTTCGGAAATTGACGGTTTTAAATTTAATATTCCGGATGGTGCTTTTTATGTTTTTCCGGATATTTCTTATTATTTTGGAAAAACCATCAAAGAAGTAAAAATTAATAATGCAACCGATTTTTCGTTATTTTTATTAGAACATGCCAATGTTGCAACCGTAACAGGCGACGCTTTTGGGCAACCAAATTGTATAAGATTATCTTACGCTACATCACAAGATTTATTAAAAGAAGCCATTAAAAGAATCAAAGACGTTTTGTCTTAATTTTCTTTAGCATTTAATAATGTAGTTACTAACCTTAACTCAAAATATGAATAGTCATCGTTTAATTTAGTTTTTAAATCACTTAGACTTTCAAAAGAAATTTTACGTACCTTTTTTTGTAAAGTTTCGTATTTATCGACATCCATTAAATCGGAAACAGAGACTTGTTTTGTTGGTATGAAATATAATAAATGGTTTTGAATGGTATTGGTGGTTAATTCTCTTTCTTTTGCAATTTCAGCAATACTTTTTCCTTCTTTAAATAAGTTTAAAGAAAGTTCTTTAGTGTTTGTTTTGGCTTGTTTTTTTGGTTTTTCTGCAACCTCATCAAAATCAATTTTAAAATTAGTGTTAATCTTGTTTTCTTTTCTATAATGATTTATAGCCTCCAAGATTTCTTCGCCGTATTTAGCAGTACGCACTTTACCAAATCCGCTTATTTGTTGTAATTCTTTTTTATTGGTTGGTAGGTATTTACACAATTCAAAAAGAGAGCTTTGTTTAAAAATCGCAAAAGCGGGAACATCTTCTTGATCGGCCAAAACCATACGTAATTCACGTAATTCTTCAAACAAAACAGGATGTTCGGTACTAATTACTTCTTTACGTTTTTTCTTGGTTTTTTTCTTTATCTCAATAACCGATTTCGCTCTAATGTCTAAAAATTTTGTTAGACTAAAACCTTCTTTTAAACCATTTAAAAGAGTTATTTTTGTCACTGTAAGCTCTTCTAAAATTTCTAATTGTTTGCTTAAATCTTTATCAATTTGCTGATTATCGGTTACATACGATAAACTATATAACGGAGTTTTAATATTTATTGCTGTTTGTTCTAAAAAATAATGAATTCCCTTTGTAATTCTTTCTTTAATAGTAGCTTCTTTGGTAATATCTGTAATCGATTCGCTTAATAGAATAATCTGTTTTTTGAAAGTATTACTCACTTTTAAAAACGATGCAACGGTATCTTTAATTTGTTGTGCCGGAGTGATTACATTTCCGGTAATAACCGAAGAGTTTTTATAATAAATATCCAAAAGTCTGTTTGCAGGATACAAAAACGGATAATAATTAAAAAGCTCTACGATACAATTTAATTGATATTCTTTTTCGGCTTCTTTTAATATTTTTTCATTTGGCTTTTCTTTTTCAATCGTATCGGTAAACAAAGTAACTTTATTGTCATTGATAATACTTCTACTTGAAATAGGTGTTTTTAAAATAATGCCTTCCAGGGTTTTACACCTACTTAAAGCAACATAGGTTTGTCCGTGAGCAAAAGAAGCTTCTGCATCGATTATGGCTTTTTCAAAAGTTAAACCTTGACTTTTATGAATGGTAATTGCCCAAGCCAAACGCAACGGAATTTGTGTAAAAGAACCTTCGGTTTTTTCGGAGATGGCTTTGGTTTCTTCATCTATGGTGTACGAAACGTTTTCCCATGTTTCAGGTTTTACTTCAATTTCAAAATCATCTTCTTTACATTTTACAAAAATCGTATCTTTTGTAATGTGTGTAATCGTACCTATTTTACCGTTATAATATTGTTTTTCAAAAGAGCTGTCGTTTTTTATAAACATTACTTGTGCTCCTTTTTTTAAGGTAAGTTTTTTGTCGGTTGGATAGGCGTATTCGTTAAATTTACCGATTACTTTTGCCGAAAAATTATGTGCTTTTGTCGTTAATTTATCTAATTCGTTTTGGTTTATCGTATTTGCACGATTATTATGTGTGGTAAGTGTAATATAACCATCATCTTTATTAGGATTAAAATTTGGCTGGTATCGTTCATTTAAAATTTTAATCGATTTTTCAGAAAGTTTATCGTTTCTTATTTCATTTAAAATGGTAATGAATCTTTCGTCATCTTGACGGTAAATCTTTTTTAATTCGATTTTTACGGCGTTGCTTTGTTTAAAGGAATTACTACTAAAAAAATATGCGTTTTCATAATGATTTTTAAGCAACTGCCATTCGTTTGGTTTTATAATTGGTGCTAATTGTTGCAAATCGCCAATCATTAATACTTGCACACCGCCAAACACTTTATTTCTATCGCGATAGCGACGTAAAACTTGGTCGATACCATCTAATAAATCGGCTCTTACCATAGAAATTTCGTCGATAACCAATAAATCCATTGAACGGATAATATTTATTTTGGTTTTACTAAATTTATGTTTAAATCCGGTTCTGCGTTGCATTTCACCGGGAATTATCGGGCCAAAAGGCATCTGAAAAAACGAATGAATCGTTACTCCTTTTGCATTAATAGCGGCAACACCTGTTGGAGCAACCACAACCAAACGTTTATTGGATTCGGTTTTAATTTTATGTAAAAAAGTAGTTTTTCCGGTACCTGCTTTTCCGGTAAGGAAAATACTTTTACCTGTTTTTTCTACAAAATTCCACGCTAAATCCAATTCGGGATTCTTCATTTTTAGCAATTTGTTGTTTTAATAAAAACAAAGGTACGGATTCTATTTTGTTTTTATTTTTTTATTATATAAATTACTGTTTTTTAATAATTTATCTCCTCAAACTTTTTTACCACATCGCTATGGCTTACGGGTTTGTCTTTAAAATAATCCAATAAAATAGCGGTTTGTTCTTTGGTTGCGTTTAATTGCTTAATAATATTATTTAGGTGCATTTTCATATGGCCGCTTTGTATTCCCGTTGTTGTTAATGCACGTAAAGCGGCAAAATTTTGTGCCAATCCAACACAAGCAACTACCTGCATTAATTCTTCTGCCGAAGGATTTCCTAAAATTTCCAAACTTAATTTTGCTAATGGATGGATTTTAGTCATTCCGCCAACAGTGCCAAGAGCTAGCGGAATTTCCAACCAGAAGGAAAATATGCCATTTTCGATCTTTCCTCCCGAAAGGCTTTTGTATTTTCCGGTTCTTGCCGCATAGGCGTGAACACCTGCTTCAACGGCTCTAAAATCATTTCCGGTTGCTAAAACTACCGCATCGATACCGTTCATTATTCCTTTGTTGTGTGTTACGGCTCTATGAACCTCCGCATTAGCGATATTTAGTGCTTGGATAAATTTTTCGGCATAATGTTGTGCATCTTTTTCATATAATTCTTCTACTTTGCAACTGACTTCTGCTCGCACACGACAATCCGGCACATAATTAGATAAAATACTCATTACAATTTGGATATCATCGTTTTTAAATGCTTTTGCCATTGCTTCTAAAACGGAATTGATAAAATTAGCTCCCATGCTGTCTTTTGTATCAAACGTAACGTGTAATTGGTAGTAATTATCTAATTCATTGGTTTTATCACGTAATTCGATATCTACGATTCCTCCTCCACGTTTACGCATATTTTTGGTAATCGAATCGGTTGCTTTATACAAATCATTTTTCTTTTTATTAAAATATTCTTTTAACGAATTAAAATCTCCTTTATACATAAAATGTACTTGTCCGATTTTTGTGGTACCTAAAACAGTCGCTTTAAAACCACCTTTATCACTCCAAAATTTGGCAACCAGAGCGGCGGCGGCAACTACCGAAGATTCTTCGATAACCATTGGTACGGTATAATTTTTTTCGTTTATCGTAAAATTCGGTGCAACGGCATATGGCATATAAAAATTAGAAATGGTATTTTCTATAAAATCATCGTGTAGCTCCTGTAATTTTTTATCTTGGTTCCAATAACTTTCTAATATTTTTTTCCCTTCTTCTTTATCATGGAAATAATTATCGGCAAGCCATTGAATTTTTTCTTGTTTTGGTAATTTGGAAAAACCTTGTATCTTCTTAAACATCTGCTGTTTTATTTATATTTATTGCTTGGCAATTTTAATAAAAATCTTTGTTATGGAAGGGTTATATTATGAAAAAAACAAAATTTATAGGTCATATTTGTTTAAAATTTAGTAAAATTGGACTTTAATTTATAAATGATGCAAAAGTTTTTAGTAATTATTCTTTCGTCACTATTTATTTTTAGCTGTACTGCTCAAAAAAATACGACAAAAACAAATCCTAACTCTTCAATTTCCACTACTTTAAATCCGGATTCTAAAAAAATCACCTTAGAGGATATTTGGCAAAAAGGTACTTTTAGAGGTAAATACCTTGGTGGATTTCAATCGATGAAAAATGGTGATTATTACGTAGTCATTAACAATCGCGGTACACAATTAGATAAATATAGCTACAAAACATTAAATAAAATTACCACTTTAATCGATGCAAATGACCTTAACGGAATTGCTAACCTCTACGATTACAATTTTAGTGATGATGAAACCAAAGTTTTAATTGGTACACAACAAAAACAAATTTATCGTTATTCGCAAACCGCTGTTTATTATGTGTACGATTTAAAAACCAAAAATTTGTCGCTTTTAACCGATAAAAGAATTCAAGAACCTACTTTTTCGCCTGACGGAAAAAAGGTTGCTTATATGTTTGCTAATAACTTATACATCAAAAATTTAGAAAATAATAAAATTACGCAAATTACATTTGACGGAAAGAAAAATAAAATCATTAACGGTATTTCCGATTGGGTTTACGAGGAAGAATTTGGTTTTGTTCGTGCTTTTCAATGGAATAAAAAATCGGATAAACTGGCGTATATTAAATTTGATGAAAGTGAAGTGCCGGAATTTTCTATGACCGTTTTCGGAAAAAACCTCTATCCGAAAATAAATACCTTTAAATACCCGAAAGCAGGCGAAAAAAACGCCAAAGTTTCTTTACATTTATACAACTTAAACAACCAACAAAACTTAACCGTTAATCTTGCCAAAGATGCACAATACTATTTGCCTAGAATAAAATGGACAAATCAAGATGTGCTTTCGGTAATTACTTTAAACAGACATCAAAACAACCTTAATCTAATTTTTGTAGATGCCGAAACGCTACAACACAAAATTATTTTAAACGAAACCGATAATGCATATATCGATATTACCGACAATCTAACCTTTTTAAAAGATGATTCTTTTATTTGGACAAGCGAACAAGACGGTTGGAATCATATTTATCACTATTCGGCAAGCGGAAAGCTGATAAATCAAGTAACCAAAGGAAAATGGGAAGTAACAGCATATTACGGTTATGATGCAAAAACCAATCGTGTTTTTTACCAATCTACACAAGATGGATCCATTAACCGAAGTGTGTATTCTATCAATTTAGACGGCAGTAATCCAAAAAAATTAAATAGTAAAATAGGAACAAATTCCGCTGCTTTTAGTCCGAGTTACACCTATTACATTAACACCTTTTCCAATGCAGAAACACCAACGATATACACATTAAATGACGGTAAAACCGGAAAAGAAATCAAAGAAATAATCAATAATTCCTCTGTTTTAGATAAACTAAAAGAATACAACATAGGTAAAAAAGAATTTAGCACCATCACTACAAAAGACGGCACTTTTAATATGTGGATGATTAAACCCACAGATTTTGATCCTACTAAAAAATATCCTTTATTTATGTTTCAATATTCCGGTCCCGGAAGTCAGCAAGTAGCTAATCGCTGGTATTACTCCAACGATTGGTGGTATTTTATGCTGGCACAGCAAGGTTATGTTATAGCATGTATAGACGGAAGAGGAACCGGTTTTAAAGGAGCAGCTTTTAAAAAAGTAACCTACAAACAATTAGGAAAATACGAAATCATTGACCAAATAGAATCTGCAAAAGAACTTGCTAAAAAACCTTTTATTGATGAAAATAGAATCGGAATTTGGGGTTGGTCTTTTGGAGGATATATGTCATCTTTGGCAATTACCAAAGGAGCAAATACGTTTAAAATGGCAATTGCCGTTGCTCCGGTAACATCATGGCGTTTTTACGATACCATTTATACCGAAAGATATTTACAAACACCACAAGAAAATCCGAGTGGTTATGATGATAATTCGCCTATAAATTTTACAGATAAAATAAAAGGAAAATATTTATTAGTTCATGGTACAGGAGATGATAATGTACACATTCAAAATAGCATGCGAATGATAGATGCAATGGTAGAAAGCAACAAACAATTTGATTTATTACTATATCCCGATCGTACACATAGTATTTACAGTACACGAAATGATCGATTACATCTATATACCAAAATGACCGATTTTATTCATAAAAATCTGTAAACCAAAAAATAACAATTAATCACAAAAGCAAAAACCTTATAACAAGTTTATGATAATTTTTGAATTGAATAATTAAATTAAGATATTGCAAGCGATTTAAACCATAAAAGAAATAATTTATGAATACAACAACTTTAAAACCACATCAAAAAGAACTATTTGGACATCCAATAGGTTTGTACGTATTGTTTTTTACTGAAATGTGGGAACGCTTTTCGTATTATGGAATGCGGGCAATTTTAGTAATTTATATGATTGCTAAAGCTACCAGTGAAAACGGCCCCGGTCTTGGATGGACAAAAGTAGAAGCATTAAAACTTTATGGATGGTATGTAATGTTAGTTTATGTAGTTTCTATTCCGGGAGGAATTATTGCCGATCGATATTTAGGACAAAAAAAAGCTGTAATGCTAGGTGCTAGTATTTTAGTATTAGGACATAGTATCTTAGCTATTGATGCCGAATGGGCATTTTTTACAGGATTAGGCTTAATTATTTTAGGTGTTGGTTTTTTAAAGCCTAATATTTCTACCATGGTTGGAGGATTATATAAAAAAGGAGATATCCGTAGAGATAAAGGATTTTCCATTTTTTATATTGGTATTAACCTTGGCTCTTTACTTGCCACATCATTAATAGGCTTGGTAGTTGCTAAATGGGGTTGGCATGCAGGTTTTGGTATGGCAGGGATTGCTATGCTTTTTGGATTAATGGTTTATATTTGGGGACAAAAATACATTGCACATGTAGGTAATAAACCAACGGAAGCACAAAAAAAAGACGATATTTCTTTTAAACAATTATTTGTTGATTTGATAAACTCACCTTTACAATTTACGATTTTTTTAATTTTAGCAGCTCTTTCTATTTATGCAGGTTATACTTTTGAAGGAATTGATCATTGGGCATACGGTCTTTTATTTCTGTTTCTATCAATAGTTACCGGAATGCTAATGATGATTTATAAAAACTTAGAATCACAAGTAGAAAAGGATCGATTTTTAGTTTTATTACTTTCTTTTTTAATTGTTATCGTATTTTGGGGAGCCTTTGAACAAGCCGGAGGTTTAATGTCTATTTATACTGAAGAAAAAACCAATCGTTTCTTGTTTGGATATGAAATTCCAACGCCAATGTTTCAAGGGTTAAACGCAGGGTTTATACTGCTTTTGGCAGTGCCAATAGCAAACTGGTGGGCAAAACGTAAATTAAAAGGAAAAGAAGCTTCTTCATTATTTAAAATGGCTGTTGGAACTATAATTATGGGATTAGGATTTGTTTTTATGGTGTTTGCTGTTAGAGATTATGAAACTTATGGAAAATCTGCAATGATCTGGCTGGTTTTAGCATATCTATTTCACACAATAGGTGAATTATCATCATCGCCTGTTTCTTTATCCTTTATTACAAAATTAGCTCCTGTAAAATATGCTTCATTAATGATGGGAGTTTATTTTGCCGCAACAGGTTTAGGAGGAAAAGTAGCCGGAATTTTAGGTGAAAAATCAGCTAAATATGGTGATTATACTATTTTTGCCGGTATTACCATTTTTACCGTTGCTTTTGGTTTATTGGTAATTGCATTTTTAAAACCTCTAAAACGCTTAACGCACGGAGCTGAAGATGATGAACACGAATTAGATGAAACTGAGTTATTAGAAGATAATGAAGGTTTTGAAATCGAAAAATTTGAAGAATAAATAGTAAACTTAGATAAATAAATTATGGATACAACAAAAGATGATTTTTTTAAAAACAGTGTATTAGGACATCCTGCCGGATTGTTCGTGCTGTTTTTTACCGAAATGTGGGAGCGTTTTTCGTATTACGGAATGCGTGTTTTATTGGTATTATTTTTAACTTCTGCCTCAACCGGTTTTAATCCCGGATGGGCTTGGGATAGAAAAGCGGCTTTAGCCCTTTTTGGTACTTATGCCAGTTTGGTTTATATCACTCCTATTCTTGGTGGATGGCTTGCAGATAACAAAATTGGTTATAAAATGGCTGTTGTTTATGGTGCTGTTATTATGACCTTAGGACATCTGTTTATGGCTTTTGAAACCGAAAATTTTCTATATTTGGGTTTGCTTTTCCTTATTTTAGGAAACGGTCTTTTTAAACCAAATATGACATCCATTATCTCACATATGTATAAAGAACATCCCGAAAAGAAAGATGGTGCTTTTACCTTATTTTATATGGGTGTAAACGCAGGTGCTTTTTTAGGTATTTTATTATGTGGTACAATTGGTGAGAAATATAGTTGGTCTTACGGTTTTGGTCTTGCCGGAGTTTTTATGTTTTTAGGGATGTTACAATTCTATTTTGCTCAACCTTTATTTGGACATATAGGCGATAAACCAAAAGAAGCTGAATTAGGTGAAACTAAATCTACCGAAATTTTAGAAGAAGGTGAAACCGGATTAAATCATTTTACACTAGTAGATAAAATATTAATGGTAGTAAGTGCCGTATTAGGAATTTTATATTTAATAAACGATCCTTTATACGAAATTTCTAAAATGAAAGGATATGAAAACCCTATAAACTTATTTCCTTTTAATGTTGGTGATTTAAGTGGACAAAACTTTGCAATTATCGTTGCTTTAATTTCCTTTTTAATATTAATAACCGGCAGAATTATACGTTATTCTACCGTTGTTCGTGATAGAATGATTGCCGTTGCTATATTTGCTTTATTTACCGTGTTTTTCTGGGCTTCTTTTGAACAAGCCGCAGGATCGATGAATATTTTTGCGAAAGATTATACCGGTAGAATGCTGGATGGCGGTTTTGCTCTGAGCTTTAAAATAATTAATACGTTAATTTATATTATTCCTTTAGCAATTATCTCTTGGGTATTAATCAAATTAATAATGGTTTCTTATGAACAAATACCTATCTCTAACACAATTTTAGGTACTAGTTTTGTTATTATTTGGGGAATTGTATTGTACCTTCTTTATAAGGAATTTTTAGAAGATAAAACCGAAATCCCTGCATCGTGGTTTAATATATTAAACTCACTTTATATCATCGCTTTTGCACCATTGTTTACCAAATGGTGGGAAAGTAAATACAATCCAAGCGCAGCTGTTAAGTACGGTTTAGGATTAATCTTATTAGGTGTTGGTTTTGGTGTATTGGCTTTAGGATCTACAACTATTCCGCAAGGAGCAATGACCGCAACAGTTAGTATTATGTGGTTGGTTTTTGCTTATTTATTCCATACTTTAGGAGAATTATGTTTATCTCCTGTAGGACTTTCATACGTAAGTAAATTAGTTCCGGGAAGAATGATTGCTATGATGTTTGGAGTTTGGTATATTGCCGTAGCAATTGGTAATAAATTAGCAGGAAAAATGGGTGGAATGATCGATGAAATCACCAAAGAATATTCAATGACTACCTTCTTTTTAATCTTTACACTTATTCCTATTGGATTAGGTTTATTAGCAATGTTATTAAATCCGTTATTAAAAAAATTAATGCACGGTGTGCGATAAATTTAAAAAAATATAACACTCTTAAAAGCAGTATTAAAGGATATTTAATACTGCTTTTTTGTTCTCGAAAAATATTTGTAATTTCGGCACGTAAATTGCTTCTTACCTAAAAGAACAAAAAACAGCATATAAAATGAAAAAAATAATTATTGCATTTGTATTACTATTATCCATTACTACATTTGCACAAGAAACCGAATGGTTAACAGATTATAATAAAGCAGCAAAATTATCCATTAAAAAAAACAAACCAATTTTAGCAAACTTTACCGGTAGCGATTGGTGTGGTTGGTGTAAAGTGTTAAAAAAAGAAGTTTTTAATACCCCTGAGTTTGCTAAATGGGCAAAAAAGAATGTTATTTTATTAGAAGTAGATTTCCCTAGAAAAACCAAATTATCCCCTGAATTACAAAAACAAAATTACGCCTTACAACGTGCCTTTGGAGTAAGAGGTTACCCCACAATTTGGCTTTTTGAACCCGGAAAAGGAGATAATCCAAAACAAGATATTAAACCACTTGGCAAAACCGGTTACATACGTGGCGGTTTTCAAAAATGGGTAGCTACTCTTAATAAATATTTGTAATATATTTTTTTTAAACAATAAAGTGTTGGTATTGCTAAAAGCAACACCAACACTTCTTGTTTACAGTTAAACCAAAATTATACAAAAAAATAATGTACATTTGTTTTCATTGATTTTTATCTGTTTATGAAAAAAATACTCGTTACCGGAGGATTAGGATTTATTGGTTCGCATACCGTTGTTGAATTACAAAACAAAGGCTTTAATGTAGTGATTATTGATGATTTATCAAATTCCGATATTTCTGTTTTAAACGGAATTACCAAAATTACCGGTAAAAAACCGGAATTTCATCAAATTGATTTAAAAAACAAAGATGCTGTTCAATCTTTTTTTAAAGATCAAAAAATCGATGGTGTTATCCATTTTGCCGCTTCAAAAGCTGTTGGTGAAAGCGTAAAACAACCGCTTAAATATTACGAAAACAACATCGTTACCCTTATTTATTTGCTTCAAGAAATGGAAAAAAATAAGGTAACTAATTTTATTTTCAGCTCCTCTTGTACAGTTTACGGTCAAGCCGAAGAGTTGCCAATTACAGAAAATGCACCTATACAACCGGCAGAATCTCCTTACGGAAATACCAAACAAATTGGTGAAGAAATTATTACCGATCAAACCAAAGTAAGTAATTTAAACGCCATTGCTTTGCGCTATTTTAATCCGATAGGAGCACATCCAACAGCTTTAATTGGTGAGTTGCCTCTTGGTGTGCCACAAAATTTAATTCCGTTTGTAACCCAAACCGCAGCAGGAATTAGAAAAGAATTAACTGTTTTTGGTAATGATTATAATACACACGATGGCACGGCCGTACGAGATTACATTCACGTAGTAGATTTGGCAAAAGCACATATTGTTGCCATGGAAAGACTACTCTTTCACAAAAATAAAAATAACATCGAATTTTTTAATATCGGTACCGGAAAAGGTTCATCCGTTTTAGATGTTATTCACGCATTTGAAAAAGCCAATAATTTAAAACTAAATTATAAATTTGATAAACGTCGTACAGGTGATATCACCGCAGCATATGCAGATACTACCTTGGCAAATAACGAATTAAACTGGAAAAGTGAATTTACATTAGAAGATGCCTTAAAAGATGCTTGGAAATGGCAACAAAAACAAACTCCTTAATTTTTTAAATTAAGTACCAAATAAAATTTATGATTAAACCAATTATTAACAGAATTAAACGCTTTTTTTTAAACCATAAAAAGAAAAGTGTCTTTATCCTAATTCTGTTAATTTGGTATTATTTTTCACTTCCTAAGCCTCTTTTTAACGAACCGACGAGTACCATAATAAAAAGTAAAGAAGGCAAATTATTAGGTGCAAAAATTGCCACAGACGGACAATGGCGTTTTCCGGAACGTAAAAATCTTCCGTTTAAATTTAAACAATGTATCGTTCAGTTTGAAGATGCTTATTTTTATAGACACTTCGGATTTAATCCGGTTTCCATAACAAAAGCTTTACTAAAAAATTTAAAAAGTAACGGTATTAAACGTGGCGGAAGTACTTTAACACAACAAGTCATCAGACTTTCAAGAAAAAACAAAAAAAGAACCTATTTAGAAAAACTAAAAGAGCTTATTCTCGCCACAAGATTAGAATTTAGATACTCTAAAAACAAAATTTTAAACCTATATGCATCTTACGCTCCTTTTGGCGGAAATGTTGTTGGAATAGATGCTGCGGCTTGGCGATATTTTGGTAGAAAACCCGAAAATTTGTCTTGGGCAGAATCTGCTACCTTAGCCGTTTTACCAAATGCTCCGAGTTTAATTTATCCAGGAAAAAATCAAGAAAAATTACGATTAAAACGGAATTGGTTGCTAAAAAAATTATGGCGTCAAAAAATTATCGATTCTACTACTTATTCGCTTTCTGTTTTAGAGGAATTGCCTCAAAAAGCATATAAAATTCCACATTTAGCTCCGCATTTATTACAAGAAATAAATAAAAAATACAGCGGAAAAAACATAAAAACTTCTGTTAATTATACCCTTCAAAAACAAGTAAACCAAATTGTAAAACAACATTATAACGAACTAAAACAAAATCAGATTTACAATATTGCTGTTTTAATTTTAGATGTAGAAACAAGAAAAATTTTGGCTTATGTAGGAAATTCGCCAACCGATAAAAATCATCAAAAAGATGTAAATATTATTACCAAACCACGTAGTACCGGAAGTATTTTAAAACCGTTTTTATACGCTGCAATGCTTGATCAAGGCGAATTGTTACCAAAAACTTTAATTGCCGATGTGCCAACACAAATTGCCAATTACAGACCAATAAATTTTAATAAAAAATACGATGGTGCCGTTTTTGCAGACGAAGCTTTATCGCGATCACTAAACGTTCCGGCAGTTAAAATGTTACAACAATTTGGAGTTGATCGATTTTACCATTATTTACAAAAATTAAATTTAAAAGACATAAAATTCAATGCCAATCATTACGGATTATCTTTAATATTAGGAGGAGCAGAATCCAATTTATGGGATATTTCCAAGGCTTTTGCTAATTTAAGCAGTACACTAAACCACTATGATGATTTACAAGGAAAATACTACAAAAACGAATTTGTAGAGCCAAGTTATCTGAATAATTATACTTTTAAATTAGGAAAAATAACACCTGAAAAAACACTTTACGATGCAGGATCTATTTTTTTAACTTATAAAGCTTTACGCGAAGTAAAACGACCGGAAGCAGACCAAAACTGGAGGTTTTATAAAAATGCCAAACAAATTGCATGGAAAACCGGAACCAGTTTCGGTTTTAGAGATGCCTGGGCGGTTGGAACAACCAAAAAATACGTAGTAGGTGTTTGGGTTGGAAATGCAGATGGAGAAGGAAGACCAGGATTGATAGGTGTACAAACCGCAGCTCCTATACTATTTGAGGTTTTTGAAAAATTACCGAAAACCAAAAATTTTACCACACCGTTTGACGAATTGATAAAAGTGCCTATTTGTAAAAAAAGCGGTTATCGAGCAAGTATTAATTGCGAGGAAATAGATACGCTATTTATACAACGAAGCGGATTAAAAACAAGGGCTTGCCCGTTTCATAAAATCATTCACTTAAACCAAGATGAAAGTTATCAAGTAAATGCCAGCTGTTATCCGTTAAGTAAAATGAAGCACAAAAAATGGTTTATTTTACCACCAACGCAAGCATATTATTACAAACAAAAAAATCCGGAATATACAAATGTACCGCCATTTGCTGAAAATTGTATTTCTGAAAATCAAAAAACAATGGCTTTTATTTATCCAAAACAAAAGCACACAACCTTGTTTTTACCAAAAAATTTTAACGGTAAAAAAAATGAACTTATTTTAAAAGTTGCCCTTAACCATCAAGAAAACACCCTTTTTTGGTATCTAAATGATGTTTTTTTAGGTACTACCAAAGACCTACACGAAATGGCAATATTACCCAAACCCGGAAACTATAAAATTACCGTTGTAGATAATTTTGGTAATGATATTGAAGCGTTTTTAAGGATTGAGGAGTAAATACAACTTTTGGTTTTACTAACTTATAAGATTTTTATATTTACAAGTACTATCTTTAACTTAACTCGAAAAATTCACCACAATTTCTATTTTTATTAAATAAAATCAGTCAATTAAATTATAAATTTTGTGGTTAATTATTTATTGACCTATGATTTATACATTTTTCTATTAGGTCACTCTTTGTTGTCCGTTCTATTGATTATATTGGCAAATAAAGACTTATTACCCAAGTTTAGCTTTGACTTTCCATACTGTTGTTATTATCTATTCTTTTTAAAATTAGCTGCTTGTTCAAAAATATCTTTATAAACTTCATCTCTTTCTACCGGTGGATAACCGTGTTCGTCCAACAACAAAATCAGTCCGACTTTTAAAGCTGATTTAATATCTTCTCGTTTACTCCAGTCAGGAAATTTTGCTTGTCCATCTACTAAGTCCTTTACAGCTTTTGCCAATTCAATGAGTTTGTCTTCCGGATATTTGAAGTCATATTTTACACACAGTTCTTTTAGAATATCGTAAAAGGCTTTTTCTTCAAAATCAATTCCCATTTCGTCTCCTGCGGAAAATTCTTTTTGTACCTCCCAAATCAAATTCGTTAAGTGTTCTGCCATTTCCTCATAAACTTCACTACGCAAAACATCATCTTCTTTTCTTTCGTTGTATTTTTCAACTAAGGATTGCATTTTTTTAGAAAAATCAATTCCCTTAATTCTATTGACTTTCTTTATTTCCCCAATGGCTTTTGCCAATAGTTGTTGAAGCAGTTTTATTTTAGTGTTTGGCAATTTTATCTTGTCTATTTTTGCTAAGTAATCTGCATCAAAAAGGTCTTGTTTGTTTTCGGTATCATCACCAAGTTTAAATATTTCTTGTACACCATCACTTTCCAAAGCTTCTTTTATCATTTCACGAACTTTGGCGTTCATCTGTGCTGTGTCGGGTGCATTTCCTTTGGTTAGTTTAAAAACAATTGAGCGAACAGCTAAATAGAAATGTATAAAATCTCTTTCCTTTTGCGTTAATTGTTCGCTACCTGCACAAATATCATAAGCTGCTTTTAAACGTTTCACCAAACCCATAAATCGAGTTTCAAGCTCTTTGGTCAGTTGTACATATTCGGCAGCCATATTCAGCGTATTTAACTGCTCTAATGCAGAACCACCGAAATATTTTGAATTGTCAAATTTATAAAAGACTTTGGCTAATAAATCCAAATGATTTCTAACCACAATCAAGGACTCTGTAATATCCTCAAAATTTTCTCTTTCTCCTTTATTATATATGGCTAAAGCAAGATTCATCTGTTTTTTGATACCGATATAATCAACAACCAACCCCTTGTTTTTACCTGCATATTTTCGGTTTACACGAGAAATAGTTTGAATTAAATTATGTTGCCTGATTGGTTTGTCAATGTAAATTGAATCTAAGAAAGGAACATCAAAACCGGTTAGCCACATATCAACTACAATGGCAATCTTGAAATTAGATTTTTCGTTTTTAAACTGTCTGTCTAATTCTTTTCTATACTCTTTTGTACCGAGTAAATCGTACATCTCTTTTGGGTCGTCTTTTCCTCTGGTCATTATCATTTTGATACGTTCCATTGGTTTGATTTCCCTTTTTTCTTTATCGGTTAATATCGCTCCTTCTTCCGCCACTTTTACTCCTGCCCATTCAGGTTTTAGAGTAATTACTCTTTTATAAAAATTATAAGCAATTTCTCGGTTGCTACAAACAAACATTGCTTTTCCTTTTACCGTTGCACCTTCTGAAACCCTTTTTTCATAATGCTTTACAAAATCTTCTGCAACGGCTTGTAATCTGTCAGGGTCACCTAGTATCGCATTCATTGTGGCAGTTGCTTTTTTACTTTCTTCTATTTGGTATTCGTTAGCTCCTTCTTCCGCCGCTTCTTCATAATACTTTTCAATTTTCTCTAATTCACTATTTCGTAAAGCAACTTTGGCTGCTCTGCCTTCATAAACAATTCTTACGGTAATTTCATCTCTTACCGATTCGGTCATTGTGTATGCATCAACCACTTTTCCGAAAACATCTAAAGTGGCATCAATTGGCGTACCTGTAAATCCTACAAAAGTGGCATTAGGCAATGAATCGTGTAGGTATTTGGCAAAACCAAAGCTCTTTTTAACACCTTTGGAAGTAACTTTTACTTTTTGGTCTAAATTGGTTTGACTTCTATGTGCTTCATCCGAAATACAAATCACATTCGTTCTTTCAGTTAGTAGTTCTGTATCTTCTGTGAATTTGTGAATGGTGGTTAAAAAAACACCACCGCTTTTTCTGCCTTGAAGTAAAGTTCTTAACTCGGCTCTACTTTCTACACTTTTCACATTATTATCGCCAATAAAACTTTTAGCATTGGTAAATTGTCCTGAAAGTTGGTCGTCTAAATCTGTTCTATCAGTTATTAAAACAATGGTTGGACTTTTAAAATGCTCACTTTTCATTAGTAGGCGAGTGAGGTATAACATTGTATAACTTTTACCGCTACCTGTTGCTCCAAAATACGTTCCACCTTTTCCATCTCCTTCAGGCTTTTCGGCTTTTTTAATATTCTCATACAACACACGAGCTGCATAGTATTGAGGATAGCGACAAACTATTTTTTCATCCTTTTTTGAAGTGTCAGGAATGTAAATGAAGTTTTGGATTATATCTCTTAGCCTATTTTGGTTTAACATTCCTTGAACAAGGGTAAACATACTATCAATACCATCTACGTCTTTTGCCAATCCTGCAACTCTACGCCAAGCATAATAAAATTCGTAAGGTGCAAAAAATGAACCTGCTTTATTGTTAACGCCATCACTTATTACACAAAAAGCATTGTATTTAAAAAGTTCGGGAATATCTCTTTTATAACGAATAGTTAGTTGCTCAAAAGCATTGTGTATTGTGGCTTCTTCACGAATTGCAGATTTGAATTCAAATACTACAACTGGTAAACCATTTATGTAAATTATTCCGTCTGGTATTCGTTTTTCTGTACCTACAATCTCCAATTGATTTACAAATTTGTAGATATTATGGTCTTTGCTATATTTAGCTTGTTGTTCGACTAAAATATTATCTGCCTGTGCGTTGCACGCAGACAGGTCTAAATCACGACTTTGTGTTTGTGGTAAAAGTCCAGAATAATCAATCAGTTCAATATGAATGTCTTTTTGTTTTCTATCTTCTCTTTTTAGAATAAAACCATCAGCCAACCAATGCATTATTTTCTTGTTACTCTCGTAAAGGTCAGCAGAAGAAAGTGTTTTTAGCCTGAGAATAATAGATTGGACTTCTATCTCTGTTAGTTGCTCTTCTGCGTAGCGATTAAGCAGGTAATTTTTCAAATCATCTTCAATCAACACTTCATCATCTGCTCGGGAAATAGTGTTACCCAAAAAATGAGGGAAACCTTCATTTCCTAAAAGCTCAATAAAAGCTTGCTCTAATTTTGCTTCTGTAAATTTCATATTTTTACTTTCATCTCTTCCACAACCCCACGCATTAAAACAGGGCAAAGTGGTTTAATACTATTTTTTAATTGCTCATTTATCCGTTTACGAGTTTCCAAAGTGTGATAAATGGTAACTATGGCTTCTTGTATTTTTATATCGGGAATTGGTAGTTTTACATTACACATTTCAGCCCAATCAAAGGTTTCTCTGGCACTTCCCCAAGAGTTGAAACGAGCATAGCGGTCAAATTCGGTTCGTTGAAAAAACAGATACAAATATTCAGGCAATAGTTCTTTCGAATCTTTTACTTCAAAAACAGTGTATGTGCTTGAAATTAATCCCGCTTCTCCATCTAAAATGGCAATTGATATTTTTTCTCCGTTTCTTGAAGTTACAGATACATATCCAAATTGCCTTGGTCTTACAACTTTGTAATTTGAAAGGTTTAATCTCTCCTTTTTAGATTTAGTAGGAATAAAAATTTTATTTACACTTATTCCTATAAGATTATCAATCTCCAAATCTGTATTTCGCTCATCCGATTGTTGAATATAATCGCCTAAGGTTTTCGGTTCTTCTGTTTTTATTAAATCTTCAATATAAGTATCACAAATCAACTGCAAGTCGTCCAAGCTGTTTTCATATACTTTTTGGTTGTTGAGCAAGCCTTTGTAAAGTGCTACATATTTGCGTTGGGTTTCTATGTCGGGGATTGGTAACCTTACATCACACATATCTTCCCAATTAAAAGTTTCTCTAGCACTTCCCCAAGAATTAAAACGAGTATATCGGTCAAACTCAGAGCGATTAAACCAAATAAAAAGATATTCTGGAATTAGTTTGTTTTTGTCTTTTACTTCAAATACCTGATATGCAGGCGAAAGAATTGCTTCGTCAACTTCTTTTAATAAAGCGACTGTTATTTTTTCTCCATTTCTTGAGGTTACTGGGCTAAATGCAAATTGGTTCTTTTTAATTCTTCTGTAAACGGACATATCCGTTCCAGTTGTATTTGCAATAGACGGAATAAACTTTTTCTGAATACTAACACCCAAAAGATTTGTAACTGCTAAATCTCTGTTTCGCTTATCCACCAATTGTATGTAATCGCCCAATCGTTTATAATTTTTCATCTTTCCCTTCATTTTTATTAGACAACAAGTTACTTGAATTATTCTGCAAGAGAATTTTCATTTGTGAAATAGCAATATGATTGAGTTTTATGAGTCGCTCACTTTGTGATAAACCGTCATTGATAAAAACAGCGTTTAAGTTCTCTAAATTTGCCAAACAAACAAGTTGAGAGACATTGGCATAATCACGGATATTACCTTTCTCTTTAGGATTATCATCTCGCCATTGTTTTGCGGTTTTACCGAAAAGTGCCACATTTAGCACATCAGCTTCATTAGCATAAATAAAAGAAATCTGTTTGTTGCTTAGATTCTGTGGAATAAGGTTTTCTTTAATAGCATCTGTATGAATGCGGTAATTTATTTTGGCAAGATTGCGTTTAATATCCCAACCTAATTGCTTTTGCTCTTCATCTTTTAGGCGTTGGAATTCTTTAACCAAATATATTTTAAATTCGGCACTTATCCACATTCCAAATTCAAAGGCAATGTCTTTGTGGGCATACGTACCACCATATCTTCCTGCTTTGGCGGTTAAGCCAATGGCATTTGTTTTAGCAACCCATTCTTTTACGCTTATTTTGTAGCTATTTAAACCTGCTTTACTTTTAATTATGGCGAATTCGCCATAATTAAAATCCGGGTTATGAATTTTCTCCCAAATACCAAGATACTCAACCGTATTTCTGTTTCTAAGCCAGTCTGAAATGAAAAAATCACCATCTTTCGATTTAAGCATATCTGTTAATGATATGAAATCATCAGGAGTAATGGTAATGCTATTTTGTAAAACGGTTATTTTATTGTATTTCTTTTTCATAGCTCGTAGCCAAGAGTTTTAAAAGCATTCATCAGTTGCTCTTGCGATTCTTTCTCTTCTTGCAAAAGTTTTCTAAAATCTTTTTGAATTCGTTTCATTTCGGTATCAAAATCAATTCCGCTATCTCTATCTACAAACTCAATGTATTTGCTTGGCACAAGCGAAAAATCGTTTTCTTCTACCTCTTCAAAACCAGCAGATTTGCAAAACTCGGGTACATCTTTGTAAGTAGTTTTATAATCTACCTGTTGCCAGTTGTGATAATTTTGTGCAACTTTTTCAATATCTTCAGTAGTAAGCTCAATATATTTCTTCTCATATTGGCTTCCCCAACGTCTTAAATCCATAAACAAAATCTCTTTTTCTCTATTTCGATACTTCTTTTGTTTACCATTTATTTCAACAGTTCTCTCTTTTTTATTTTTATTGAGAATCCAAAGCGTTACGCTAATATCGGTTGTGTAAAATGTATTTCTTGGAATTATGATAATGGCTTCAACCAAATTGTTTTCAATCAGTTTTCTACGTATTTTGTATTCCTCTCCGCCACCGGATAATGCACCATTGGCAAGTATAAAACCAGCAACTCCATTTTCAGAAAGCTTGGAAACCATATTGAGAATCCAACCGTAATTGGCATTGCTTTTTGGCGGTACTTCATAACCCATCCATCTTGGGTCGTCCAATAGTTCGTTTTCGCCTCTCCAATCTTTTAGGTTAAAAGGTGGGTTAGCCATTATGTAATCGGCTTTTAAATCTTTGTGTTGGTCGTTTGCAAATGTATCTGCGTGTTTTTCTCCAAGGTTTGCCGAAATTCCTCTAACAGCAAGATTCATTTTTGCCAATTTGTAAGTTGTTGGCGTATTCTCTTGTCCGTATATGGAAACTTCCTTTTTTGTTCCTTGATGACTTTCAATAAACTTTATGGATTGCACAAACATTCCGCCTGTTCCACAACAAGGGTCATAGATTATTCCTTTGTAGGGTTCTATTAATTCGGCAATCAGATTTACAATTGTTTTTGGTGTGTAGAATTCGCCTTTACCTTTTCCGCTACTTTCCTTTAAGGCAAATTTTCCTAAAAAGTACTCATAAACTCTCCCAATAACATCTTGTCCGTCATCTTTTAGCGTGTCAATTTCGTTGATTGTGTCTAATAATGAAGCGAGTTTTGTTTTATCTAAGGCTAAACGAGAAAAGTAATTGTCGGGTAATGCTCCTTTTAGAGCAGGGTTGTTTTTCTCAATGGTATTTAAAGCAGTATCAATTTTTAAAGAAATGTCGTTTTGCTTGGCATTTTTTATAATGTAGCTCCAACGAGAAATTTCATCTAAGAAAAACACGTTTTTCATAGTGTAGAAATCTTTCATTTCCACATATTTCTCTTTGCCTTCTGTAATTAGTTCTTTTCTGCGTTCTTCAAATTTATCACTTGCAAATTTTAGGAAGATAAGTCCAAGTACAACGTGTTTGTATTCTGCCGGCTCTACCGAACCTCTCAATTTATCACACGATTGCCAAAGTGTTTCTTCTATTGATTTTTGTTTTATTACCTTTTTTGCCATCTATATTTTTTGTACTTTTATTCAGTTTGTAAAGTTACTTTTCTGTTTGGTTTCTTGTCCGAGCGTGGGCTAAAAATAGCTTCCCAATATAAAATTTAGGACAAGCTTTTTAGTTTTTTTTCGAGTTCGCTTAAGTGTTAGCAAAGACTAAATGTGCTTATTTATGTGTTAGCTTTTTTTTGCATTACTCCCAATGGTTTAAATATGGTACGTTTGACATTTCAACGCTCCAAGTTTTCGATTTTGCACTATGTTTATTTATTGCTATCATCTTAATTTTTAGCACTACCTGCCAAATGCACTATATTTTTTGTTGTGCTTTCGTGCTTTTTATTTATCGGTTTTTATATAACTCCAAATTGCCTTTTTACCATTCAGCTTACATTTTAGTTCAATTTTTAATATTTTTTCCAGTTGATTTCTTGAGTTATCAAAATAATCAGGTTTAATTGATTTCTCATTAAGTTTTTCAATTAGTTTTTCAATAATATAATTTCTATAATCGTCATGTACTGTTTCTACATTAAGCATATACCAAGGGTATTGATTATTTATTAGCTGAAATGGTTTTGAAAAATTTTGATATTCTCCTTTTTCATTAACATCAAGTCCTTCATCAGTAGGGTCAAACTCGCTATGGTTATATAAAAACTTTTCTTTAGTTTTGTTTTTTTGACGGTTAATACAAATACCACCACCTTCTCCTAATATTTCAAAAACTTTTTCTGTTATCATGAAATTATTTTTATTAAAACCATACATATCAATAATTTTTGCTTTCGGATAATTTATTTTTGTCTTTTTGCTAGATAAAAAGTCAGTTGTGAATGTATTGTCAGATAAATTGTCAATTGATGATTTATTTTCCTGATAAAAATTCTGAATAAAACTTAATGAAACTTTATTTACTCGTCTAAATCCGCACTGTCCTTCAAAAAGATTTCGAAATGTTTCGCAGAAGTAGTTGTCAAATGCAGGGATAAAACCAAAAACACCAAGTAAAACCTTTGTTACTAGAGTCAAGTCTGTATTGCCATTTGGAATAAGTAGCCTTTTAATTTCCTTGTAAATATCCATAATGATTTCTATATTTTTATCATCGTATTTATCTACATCTATGTCCCAAACAGATTTCTCTAATGAATTAATATATTGAATAGTCGGCTTGAAGTGATTAATACTGTGCTGCAATAAAAAACTTGAACCTCTTAACATTCCCCAACTTGCCAAATAAAATCCAAGAACTAAGCAACTTTTTTCGATGTCAACAGTTAAGTCATTTGTTGTACAAAAATAATTATAGCAATAATCAAATGAAGTATATCTATCATCAGGTTTTAATTTGTCTTTGAAATCTTTAATTACTATATCGATGTCGGTTTGCTTAATCATTTTTCTTAATTGTATATTATTTAGTACTGTCTTTTTTATCATGAAGCACAACAATTAAATAAACACATAAAATTACTTACATTTTAAGTAAAATCCATTATTTCTCTTCTTTTAAAGCATCAAAAATTTTGGTTTCCAATTCTTCCATTAGTTCCGGATTATCACCTATTAATCCTTTAACGGAATCGCGTCCTTGACCTAATTTAGTATCGCCGTAACTAAACCAAGAACCGGATTTTTTTACAATACCATGTTCAACTGCCAGATCTAAAATTTCACCAACTTTAGAGATTCCTTGGCCGTACATAATATCAAATTCTGCTACAGTAAATGGTGGTGCTACTTTGTTTTTTACGACTTTTACTTTAGTTAAGTTTCCGATAACTTTATCGCCATCTTTTAATTGTGTTCTTCGACGAATATCTAATCTAACTGATGCGTAAAATTTTAAAGCATTTCCTCCTGTTGTAGTTTCAGGATTACCAAACATTACGCCTATTTTTTCACGTAATTGATTAATAAATATTACCGTACAATTGGTTTTACTAATCGTTCCGGTAAGTTTTCTTAGTGCTTGCGACATTAATCTTGCGTGTAATCCCATTTTAGAATCTCCCATTTCGCCATCAATTTCGGATTTTGGTGTTAATGCGGCAACGGAATCGACTACTACAATATCTATTGCTCCGGAACTGATTAAATTGTCGGCTATTTCTAAGGCTTGTTCACCATAATCAGGTTGTGAAATAATTAAATTATCAATATCTACACCTAAGTTTTCGGCATAAAAACGATCAAATGCATGTTCAGCATCGATAAAAGCAGCTATTCCTCCTGCTTTTTGAGCTTCGGCAATGGCGTGAATTGCCAGCGTAGTTTTACCGGAAGATTCGGGTCCGTAGATTTCAATTACTCTTCCTCTTGGATAACCTCCAACACCAAGTGCTAAATCTAAACCTAATGAACCTGTTGAAATTGCCTCAACATCTTGGTGTGCCACATCGCCTAATTTCATTACGGCTCCTTTACCATAACTTTTATCCAATTTATCTAGCGTAAGTTGTAATGCTTTTAACTTTGCTTCTTTTTCTTTGTTTGCTTTATCTGCTTTTGCCATAATATTTCAATTTTTGTTTGCTAAATTACTAAATTATCTTCTTTGTTTATAAATTATATTGCAAAAGTAAGACAGGTGAGTGACAACTGTATGTCAACTTGATTTTATTTTTTTCGTGTTTTTTTAAAATAAGCTTCCAAATTGAAATCTTTATAATCTGAGAAAAGCGTTTCCGTTAAGGATAATTTTTTAATTTTATCGAGTCTAAATTCGCGTAAAGCCTTTCTTAAATTACAGTAAGCAATTAATATCCAATCGTTTTCGGTAAAGTAAAAAGCGAGTGGTTTAACGGTTCTTTTGGTGAGTTCATTTTTGTAAATAGATTGGTATTCCATTTCTAATACAACAGAATCGATAATTGCTTTTTGTATGATTGCCAGATAATCGGTTTTTGGTGCGATAGTGTATTTTTGGTCTGCTCCTATCCTACTCTCTAACAATTCAATTTTTTCTTTTTGCGAATTTTTTAAAACAGATTTTATTTTTATCAATGCCGAAGAATAATTATTAATAAGAGATTTTTCATTTTTTTGAAGAACTAATTTTTCGGCTGTAATTAAAGCATTTGCTTCTTGTAAAGTGAACATAATTGGTGGTAAACGATAACCATCTACAATAAAATAACCAACGCCGTTTTCCGAACCTATGGGAACGCCTGCTTCTTGTAAGGTTTTAATATCTCGATAAACAGTTCGGATACTTATATCAAAACGTTCGGCAATGGATTTTGCCGTAACAATACGTTTGGATTGAAGTTGTGTTAATATTGCTGTTATGCGATTGATTTTGTTCATATTACTTTGTACATCATTCTAAATCAAGAACAATCTTTATGTTTTCTTTAACTAATGGAATTAAATCTAATGGTAAAACACCTAATTTTTGAACCAATCTTTTAATATCTATTGCACGAATTTGATCCATCATAATATCACTATCCTTTTTTAAATTTGCCATTCCTTTTTTAATATGAACTCTTAAAATTTCGGAATCTAACAATACATTTGTAGTAATAGGACAAATAATGACTGATGGATGAGGAATTTTATTTAATAAATTTGTTTGTACGATTAAAACAGGTCTTTTTTTTCCGGGCTCAGTGCCTATTTTAGGATTTAAATCTGCAATCCAAATTTCAAATTGTTTAGCTTTCATAATCCATTTTATCAAATTCTTTAAGTACCATTAAAGAATCTTTTTTTACTAAATTAGATTCAATTTTTAATTTTTTTTCAATCATTAATCGCTTTTGAAGCCTATTATAATAATCAATAGCTTCATTAATATACCTATTTCTGGATTTTTTTACTTTTGAAAGTATTTTTTCGGTCTCTCCAAAAATAGAATCATCAATTTTTAAGGATACTGTTTTCATTTTATTGCATTTTTAATATTACAAATATACATCTTTTATGTATATCAAAATAGTATATACTTTAAAAACAATTATCGTACCATTTTTATATGCGGAATTCCGTCTTCTAAATAGGATTTTCCTTTGCGTTTAAAATCTAATCTATTGTAAAAATCTTCTAAATGTTCTTGTGCAGAAATGGCAATATTATATTGTTTAAAATGTACGTTAATAACCATTATTGCTGTTTTAACCAATTCAAAACCAATTTGTTTATTTCTGTATTTAGGATGTACCACTACTCTACCAATGCTTGGTAATTTAAAATAATCTCCTGCATTAAAAACGCGTGCATATGCAATTATCTTATTGTTTTTGTATCCTAAAATATGTAATGCTTTTTGATCTTTATTATCTAAATCTTGATACACACAATTTTGTTCTACTACAAATACCTCCGATCGCAATCGTAATATTTCATAGAGTTCATCTGTGGTTAACATTTCAAAATTTTTGGTGTAAAAATCAGTCATCGTATTTGATATTAGTCTTGAATAATAAATGCTTTTTCATCATCGCGATTAAACTCGGGTTGTAAACTGCAATGATTAATATTAAAATCGTGAATTAAAAGATGCTCAATTTCTTCGCAAATAGAATCAAAATCAGATAATTTAATATCATTTTTAAATTCGATATGTGCTTCAAAATGGCAATTTTTTTCGTTTAGTTGCCAAATATGAACGTGATGAATATTTTTTACACCTTCAATTTTTAATATTTCTTTTTCAATATCTTTAATTACAATATCATCAGGAGCAAACAACATTAATATTTTTAATGATTCTAAAAAAACACGCCAACTCATATAGATTAAATATACCGAAATTAATAATGTTAACACAGCATCAATCCAAAATATTTGATAGTATTTCATAAGTAATCCGCCAACTAAAACTGCAACCGAAGTAAGCATATCGGTTAATAAATGCAGATAAGCGGATTTCATATTTAAGTTATGATTGGCATCTTTTTTAATTAACAAAACACTAAATCCGTTAGCTAAAATACCTATTAATGCTAACCAAATTACAATATTAGATTGTATATGATGTGGTTCATTAAAACGTTTAATAGCCTCGATTGCCAACATAACTGCAATGACAATCAGGGTTGCCGCATTAAAAAAAGCGGCAATAATTTCGGCTCTTTTAAATCCGAATGTTTGTTTTAAAGTCTGTTTTTTAGAATTTGCTAAACGATTAGCAACATAACTTACTATTAATGAAATAACATCGGATAAATTATGAACAGCATCCGAGATTAATGCTAATGAGCCGGATAAAAATCCGCCTATTATCTGTGCTACCGTTATTAAAATATTTAAAAATATAGAAATTAACAGATTTTTTCCCGATAATTTTGGGTGTTCATGACCGTGATGCGAATGATTATGTGCCAATTGATATGATTTTATTAATTATACGGAATTTTTTCAACTCTACGTTGGTGCCTTCCTCCTTCAAAATCTGTTTCTAAAAAAAGTTTTACAAAATTTAAAGCTTGGTATTGCGATACAAATCGTGCCGGAATACTCAAAACATTTGCATCATTATGTTTTCTTGCTAAAACTACCAATTCATTACACCAACATAATGCTGCTCGTACTTTTTGATGTTTGTTTGCTGTAATTTGAGCTCCATTACCTGAACCACATAAAATAATCCCTAAATCTGCTTCTTTGTTTTCTACTGCTTTTGCCGCTAAATGTATTGTATCCGGATAATCCATACTCTCGGTAGTATCTGTACCAAAATTAATAACTTTATATCCTTTTTCTTCTAAAAAAGCCATAATTTTGAATTTATATTCCGTTCCGGCGTGATCGTTAGCAATAGCAATTGTTTTCATTTTATAAATATTTTAGAAATTAATGAGTCAAAAATAATATATTTAAATGATAGATACTCATTTTATAAGGCTTATTAACACAAAAAAAACGGAATGTTAATAGTTGTTTATAAATAATTGTTTTTTAAATAGTTATATATAATAAAAATTGTTAATTCTTTTAAACTATATTTAGATAAGTAAATTTGGAAAAACAAAAAAATTTTACAATACAAACCAAAAAGGATATAAAACAAAATTTTATATTAATTTTTTAGAACAAGATGTTAACAAAAAATGAAGGAATTATTAAGAAAAGAAAATAAAAAGTTATGCAAAAAAATAGTGAATAGAGGTTATTAACAAATTGTGAATAGCTACATGGAAATTTGTATTAATCAGTTCTTTAAAATATGAATAACTTGTTAATTGTTTTTAATAAATGAAAAATCCAAATTAAAACCATAAATTTTACAGTACAAATTAACAAACAATAATAAACATCATTTCTTTTTTAAAATTTTAAAATAAAAATTAATTATATGTATATATGTTGATAACTTAAATATTAAAATCAATTCTATTTAACTTTGTGTATCTTTGCATATGTTTAAATCAAATAGAAAATACTTCCTTAAAATGATTTAAAAAATAATAAGAACAATAAAATGAGTAAAAAGAAAAAAAAGATATTTAAAAAGAAGGGAAACGTAATTAAAAACTTAACCAAAAATATTTTAAAATTTTTAGAGCAGAATGCCAAACAAAGTTTTAATTACAAACAGATAGCATCTAAATTAGACATAAATGATGCTAACGGAAAAGATCAAATTATAAAAAAATTAGCCGAACTTTCTGTATTAGATAAGATTAAAGAAATTACACCCGGAAAGTTTCAGTTTATAGAATTTAAAAAATACCATTACGGTAAAATTGATATTAATTTAAGTGGAAACGGTTTTGTTATCTGTGATGATTTAGAAAAAGATATTTATATTCCTAAAAGAAATCTTAATCACGCATTAAACGGTGATGAAGTTAAAGTATATATTTATCATCGAAAATCTAACGGTAAAACCGAAGGTGAAGTAATTGAAATTATTAAAAGAGCTAAAGATAAATTTGTTGGTGTATTAGAACTCAGTAAAAACTTCGGTTTTGTAGTTTGTGATGATCCAAAAATGTATGTCGATATATTTGTGGCTAAAAAGAAATTACACGAAGCACAACACGGTGATAAAGTAATTGTTAAAATTATAGATTGGCCTGAAAATTCTGAAAAACCTTTTGGTGAAATAACCACAATTTTAGGAAAACCCGGAGATCATGATACCGAAATACATTCCATCTTAGCAGAATATGATTTACCAAATCAATTTCCGGCTAGGGTAGAAGATGAAGCTGAGAAATTACCAATTGAAATTACTGCCGATGAAATTTCAAAAAGACGCGATTTTAGAAAAGAATTAACCTTTACCATCGATCCTATTACAGCAAAAGATTTTGATGATGCACTTTCTTTTAAAGAATTGCCTAACGGAAATTATGAAATTGGTATTCATATTGCAGATGTATCACATTACGTACAAGAAAATACTATCTTAGATGATGAAGCTTATAATCGAGCAACATCGGTTTATTTGGTAGATAGAGTAGTGCCAATGTTACCCGAAGTTTTGTCTAATAATGTTTGTTCTTTACGACCTAATGAAGAAAAATTAACTTTTTCGGCAGTTTTTGAAATCGATAAAAACGCTAATGTTATTAAACAATGGTTCGGAAGAACGGTAATTTATTCTGATGCTCGTTTTGCTTATGAAGAAGCTCAAGTTATAATTGAAAATAATCCCGATAAAATTGCTCAGAAATTAACAATTCCAGCTGGAATTTCCTTAACAGAAAAGCAATATGATATGCCAAAAGAAATAGCACAAGCTATTTTAACAATGGATAAATTAGCAAAAATTTTGCGTAAAGAACGTATGGAAGCCGGAGCTTTGGCATTCGATAAAGTTGAAGTGCGTTTCGAGTTGGATGACCATGCAAATCCTGTTGGCGTTTATTTTAAAGAATCAAAAGATGCTAATAAATTAATTGAAGAATTTATGCTCTTGGCTAATCGTAAAGTAGCCGAATATATTGGTAAAAATAAACTTGGTTTACCAACAAATAAAACATTTGTCTATCGTGTTCATGATAAACCTGATATGGCAAAAGTTGAAGATTTACAACGTATTGCCAAAAATTTAGGATATGAATTACGTATCGATTCTGTTGAAAATTTAACCAAATCACTTAACAAACTTTTACAAGATGTAAAAGGAAAACCCGAGCAAAATATTATTGAAACTCTGGCAATCCGTACCATGAGTAAAGCCAAATATACTACCGAAAATATTGGTCATTACGGTTTGGCATTTGATTATTATACACATTTTACATCGCCAATTAGAAGATATCCGGATGTGATGGTACATCGTTTGTTACAACATTACCTTAACGGAGGAAAATCACCTGATAAAACTATTTACGAAGAAAAATGTGAGCATAGTACCGAACGCGAAATTTTAGCAACTAAAGCAGAACGAGATTCTATTAAATACATGCAAGTTAAGTATATGGAAGATCACCAAAATAAAATGTTTAAAGGCGTGATTACCGGTGTAACCGAATGGGGAATTTATGTAGAAATTATCGAAAATAAATGTGAAGGAATGGTGCGTGTACGCGATATCCAAGATGACTTTTATACTTTTGATGAAAAACAATATGCACTTGTAGGTCAGGCAAATGGAAATAAATACACGCTTGGTGATGAAATAATGGTAAAAGTAAAACGTACAGATTTAGAACGTAAACAAATGGATTTTTTAATTGTAGAACATTTATAAAATGATATTAACAACCACAAATTCTATTGATAATCATCCTATTTTAGATTATCTAGGTATTGTTACCGATACGGTTTCTTTTAGTGTAAGTATCTTTGAAAATAGAAAAACATTAATTGAAAAACGCAAAGAAGAAGCTTTTAAAATTTTGGTTAAAAATGCTACAAATCTAAAAGCAAATGCCATTGTTGGTATTAAATTACAAGTTTCTGGTTTAGGTGCTAGTTTAATACTAATTACCGTTACCGGAACTGCGGTTAAGGTTAAAGTGTAACATTTTATTTTTATAGCTGTCTTTGTATTAAACGTAAAATCTTTTAAAATGAAAAAATTACTTTTAATTTCATTCTTATTATTTGCATCATATGCTTTTTCTCAAAATAGAATAACTAAAAATCTTGGTGATTTTAATCAATTAAAAGTTTTTTCAGGTTTACACGTTAAGTTGATAAAAGATACGGTTCAAAAAATTGAAATTAAAGGTCCGCAAAGCGAATCAGTTATAGTAAAAAATGTAAATGGTTTACTTAAATTGAGTGTTAAATTACCCGAAGTTTTTGAAGCAGATAATACACTTGTAAAATTATATTATACCAATGATTTTGATTTAATAGATGCTAACGAAGGTGCTATAATAACTTCTAAAAATACACTAGAACAAGATTTTATTGAGGTAAAAACCCAAGAAGGGGCACAAATAGATTTAAAATTACAAGTAGATATACTTAAAATAAAAGCCGTTACCGGAGGTGTTGTTTCGCTGTTTGGTAAAGTACATTCACAAGATGTAATTGTTAATACAGGCGGACAATACGAAGGTTTTACATGTGCTTCCGATAAGGCAACAATAATTGCCGCAACAGGAGGTTTGGCTGAAGTTTTGGTTACCGGTTATTTAAAAGCTACTGCCAAATTAAAAGGGACTATTATCTATAAAATTAAACCTAAAAAATTAGTAAAAAAAGAAATTTTAGGAGGTGAAGTTTATTTTATTAAAAATTATGTCAATTCAGACGGAAGCTTAATTTATAACGATTAAGTTTTTTATTTAAAGGAATTCACCTAAATTTGCAAGGAATTTATAAATGGATATTCTTATGAAAGCAACTATTTTTTTAGGCTTTATGGGTGGTTACGAGTGGATTTTAATCGCACTTGTGGTATTATTACTTTTTGGTGGAAGAAAAATTCCGGAATTAATGAAAGGTATCGGTGGTGGTATTAAAGAATTTAAAAATGCTACGAAAGACGATGATAAAGAAGAAGACAAAAAATAAACTACATAAAAAATCCCGTAATTTTTTATAAAATTACGGGAAATTAACCAACTAAACAAAAAGAAATTATTTTATACCATTAGATACAATTTAATCTCTTTTTGTTACCTCTTTTTATAGCTTAAAATTAATTCGTACATTTATCGTTTGTTAATTAAAGGATAAAACATTGAGTAATTTTAAACATATTGAAAGCAAATTAAATGCTTTTATTAAAAAATATTATACCAACGAACTGTTAAAAGGAATCATTTTATTTTTAGCCTTAGGTTTGCTGTATTTTCTTTTTACCTTGTTTATCGAATATTTTTTGTGGTTACAACCAATTTATAGAACTGCTTTGTTTTTTAGCTTTATTGGTGTAGAATTATTTTTACTTTTTAAATTTATTGTAATTCCTATTATAAAGTTATTCGGTTTACAAAAAGGTATTTCATATATTGATGCTTCTAAAATTATCGGTAAACATTTTAAAGAAGTAGATGATAAATTGATAAATGTATTGCAACTAAAAAATTCTGATAATCCGTCCGAATTATTATTCGCTAGTATTGAACAAAAATCGATTGATTTAAAACCCATACCTTTTTTAAGAGCCATCAATTTTTCATCAAATAAAAAATATTTAAAATATTTAGCAATTCCGTTACTTATTTTTATCGTTATTTTTTTATTTAATAAATCTATCATTAACGACAGTTTAACACGCGTTGTTCATTTTAAAAATGAGTATCATCCTCCGGCACCGTTCTATTTTGAAGTACAAAACAAGAATTTAGATGTTTTAGAAGGAAAACCGATTACCATTACAGTGCACACAATAGGAGAGGTGTTGCCCGAAAATGTGAAAATTAACTACAACAATTCTTCTTTTTATCTTAAAGAAGAAAATCCCGGAGTATTTTCTTATACTTTTCAACCAATTATAACCGATGTTTCTTTTTATTTTGAAGCAAACGGTATTAGCTCACCAATTTACCATTTAAATGTAGTAAAAACACCTAAAATTGAAAATTTTAAGATGTTTTTAAAGTATCCTTCTTACACACATAAAAAGAATGAGTTAATAAAAAATACCGGAAATGCGGTTGTACCGGAAGGAACCGTAATAACTTGGAAAATTTCCACAAAAAACACGAATTCTATTTTATTTAAAACTATTAAGGATTCAATTTTATTTCATAAACATAACGTTGATTTTGCTCTATCTAAAAAAGTAAAATACACCTTTGATTATACCGTTTCCAGCTCCAATAACAATGTACTAAATTTTGAAAATTTACAGTATAACATTCAAATGGTTGCCGATCAATATCCAAGAATGATTATTAAAACGAATATTGATTCGATTAGTTCGGGTAAAGCTCAATTTATTGGTCAATTATTAGATGATTACGGTATTACTAAGTTACAACTTGTTTATTATGATAAGAACACACCTCAGAATAAACAGTTTTATAAACTTCCTATACAAAATCAAACTTTTCAAGAATTTTTTTATGTTTTTCCGGATAACTTAGATTTAGAAAAGGGAAAAGATTATCATTTTTACTTCCAATTATTTGATAATGATGTACTTAATAATTATAAATCGGTTAAATCTAAGGTTTTTCATTACCATTACAAAACGGATAACGAATTAGAAGAATCCATTTTAAAAGAACAAAAACAACAATTACAAAATTTTAATTCTGCTAGAAAAAACACCGAAAAGTTAACCAAATCTATTGACGAATTTTCTAATCAACTAAAAAATAAATCTGAAATGTCTTGGCAAGACAAAAAGAAATTTCAAGAGTTTCTAAAACGTCAAGAAAAATATGAAAAAATGTTGCAACGAAATACCTCTAAATTGCTACAAAATTTAGATGCTCTAAAAAAAGAGAAAAATCCTAATTTAGAAGAAAAGAAAAAAGATTTACAAAAGCGTTTAGAAGAAATTAAAGCACTCCAAAAAAAGAAAAAATTATTAGATGAACTCAAAAAATTAGCTGAAAAATTAGACAAAGAAGGATTTTTACAAAAGTTAGATAAACTTACTAAAAAGAACAAACAAGATCAACGTTCTTTAGAACGTATTTTAGAAATGACCAAACGTTTTTATGCTCAGAAAAAAGCTGAAGAAATTGCAGATAAATTAAAAACCTTGGCCAAAAAAGAAGAACAACTTTCTAAACAAAACAAAAATGATTTAGATGAACAAAAGAAAATAAATAATGAATTTAATAAACTAAAAGTAGAGTTTAATGAGTTAGATAAATTAAATAAAGATTTAAAACAACCGTTAAAACTTCCTAAATCCGAAGAAGAAAAACAAGACATTCAAAAAGATTTAGAGCAAGCCAAAGAGGAGTTACAAAAAGAAACAGATAATCAAAATGATTCTAAGGATTCTTCAAAAAAATCGGATAAAGCAAAAAAGAAACAAAAATCCGCATCACGTAAAATGAAACGATTATCCGAAAAAATGATGGCAACAATGCAAGCAGGCGAAGGAGAGATGTTGGAAGAAGATTTAGATAATTTACGACGTATCATAGATAATTTAATTCGTTTTTCTACCGATCAAGAAGCTTTAATGATTCAACTTAAATCCTCCTTTTCCGATCGTTATGATTTTTCTAAAAAGATTAAAAAACAACAGATTTTAAAAGAATATTTTGAACATATAGATGATAGTATTTATACTCTTTCTTTACGGATGCCAAAAATGAGTTCTAAAATTCAAGAAGATATTATCGAAGCTCATTATTATATTGATCAAAGTTTAGAGAATTTTGCTAATAATAAAATTTACCAGACTGTAAAAAATCAACAATTTACGATGACAGCTGCTAATAATTTGGCTAATTTTTTGAGTGATTTATTAGATAGTTCTCAAAGTCCTGCTTCCGGGCAAGGGCAAGGTCAGGGAAAAGGTAAAGGAATGGGTAAAGGTAAGGGAAAAGGTAAAGGAATGAGTCTGCCGGATATTATTCAAAAGCAATCTGATTTATTATCTAAGGCTCAAAAAAAAGGACAACAAAAAGGAGGTAGTAAGCCTGATGGAGAAAAAGGAAACGGCAAAAAGGGAGAAAAAGGCTCTTCCGGAGAAGGCGGAAAATCCGGTAAAAATAGTCAAAACGGACAAAACGGTGATGCTGATGAACAACGTCAAGGCGAATTATTTAAAATTTATCAAGAACAAAATGCTTTACGACAACAATTCCAAGATTTATTAAATAGAGCCGGACAAAAAGGGGCTGCAGGGAATAAAGCCCTAAAACAAATGGAAGAGTTAGAACGAATGTTAATTAATAAAGGTCTCTCTAACGAAGTAATTCAAAAAATGAACATATTAAAACACGAATTACTTAAATTAGATAATGCTTTATTAGAACAAGGAGAAGACGAAAAACGTAAATCAGACACCAATAAAAATGAATTTCAATCACATTCTATAAAAGAAATAGAAACAAAAAAAATATTTTTTAATCCTAATGAAATATTAAATAGACAAGCATTACCTTTGCAAACTTTCTATAGAGAAAAAGTACAGCATTATTTTCAAAATAATAAGTAATATATGATAACTTTTAATTACGAAACCGATTTTACATTAGATAAAAGTAGTGAAATTTCAGAGTGGATTTTAAATACGATTTCCCTTGAAAAATTTTCTTTAGGAGAATTAAATTATATTTTTTGTGATGATACATATCTTCTGGATATTAATAAAAAATATCTAAATCACAATACTTTTACCGATATTATAAGTTTTGATTATACTTTAGGAAAACAAATAAATGGTGATATTTATATTTCTATCGATAGAATTAAAGAGAATTCCAAACTCTATAACACTTCTTTTAACAATGAATTATTACGTGTTATGATTCACGGCGTTTTACACTATTTAGGGTATAAAGATAAAACGGATGCTGACAAAAAAATAATGCGTTCAAAAGAGGATTATTACTTATCTTTGCAGAATATTTATTAATGTTTCACGTGAAACATTAAATAATCACATAACTAAAAATTAAAATTGTTCCACGTGGAACATAATTTATAAGATGAGTATATTTCAATCTAAATACGATGTTATTGTTGTAGGAGGTGGTCACGCAGGTTCTGAGGCTGCTGCTGCATCTGCAAACTTAGGTGCCAAAACATTACTAATTACTATGAGTTTGCAAAATATAGCACAAATGAGTTGTAATCCCGCAATGGGAGGTATTGCAAAAGGACAAATTGTTCGTGAAATTGATGCTTTAGGTGGTTATAGTGGCATTATCACAGATAAAACCGCTATCCAATTTAAGATGCTTAATAAATCTAAAGGCCCTGCAATGTGGAGTCCTAGAGCTCAAAGTGATCGTATGCAATTTGCCGCAGCTTGGCGTTGGCAATTAGAAAACATTCCTAATTTGGATATGTATCAAGATAGTGTTACCGGTTTATTATTTGAAGGAGATACTATTATTGGTGTTAAAACAAGTTTAGGATTAAAAATATATTCTAAAACTGTTATTCTAACAGCCGGAACTTTTTTAAACGGACTCATTCATATTGGTGAAAAAACTTTCGGTGGAGGAAGGGCAGGAGAAAGTGCATCAAAAGGGATTACAGAAGATTTAGTTGCTATGGGTTTTGAATCCGGACGTATGAAAACGGGAACACCACCACGTGTAGATGCTAGATCTTTAGATTTTTCTAAAATGATTGAACAACCTGGAGATGAAAATCCGCAAAAATTTTCTTTTTCTTCAGAAACACAACCGTTGCAAAAACAAAAATCTTGTTATATGACCTATACAAGTACTGAAGTTCATGATTTATTGCGTGAAGGTTTTGATCGTTCACCAATGTTTACAGGTAGAATTCAAAGTATTGGTCCAAGATATTGTCCTAGTATTGAAGATAAAATTGATCGCTTTACTACTAAAGAAAGACATCAAATGTTTATTGAACCTGAAGGTTGGAAAACTAATGAAATTTATGTTAATGGATTTTCCACTTCTTTACCCGAAGATATACAGGCAAGTGCTCTACGAAAAGTTTCCGGTTTTGAAAATGTAAAATTTTTACGTTTTGGTTATGCAATTGAATATGATTATTTTCCACCAACGCAATTAAAGTATTCATTAGAAACAAAATTAATAAAAAATCTTTTTTTTGCAGGGCAAATAAATGGTACAACCGGTTATGAAGAAGCTGCGGCACAAGGAATAATAGCCGGAATTAATGCGGCACATAAAACACAAGAAAAAGATGCTTTTATTTTAAATAGAAACGAGGCTTATATTGGTGTTCTTATAGATGATTTAATTACAAAAGGTACTGATGAACCTTATCGTATGTTTACTTCCAGAGCAGAATATCGTACTTTATTAAGACAGGATAATGCCGATATTAGATTAACACCTAAATCTTATAATATTGGTTTAGCATCTGAGGAACGAATGAAGAGAGTAGAAGAGAAGGTGTATAAAACGAAGTTATTTGTAGATTTCTTAAAGAAAACGAGTATTAAAGCAGAAGATATAAATCCTATTTTAGAATCAAAAAATTCTGCTTTGGTAAATCAATCTATGAAAATGTTTAAGTTTGCTACCAGACCACAATTAAACTTTAATGATGTTCGTGAATTTCCATTAGTTAAAGATTTTATTGAAGAAAATAATATAGATCAAGATATTATAGAACAAACGGAAATTCAAGTAAAATATTCGGGTTATATAGAAAAAGAATTAAGTAATGTTAAGAAATTAGCTCGCTTAGAGACTGTTAAGATACCAGCTGATTTTAATTATGATATAGTTTCTTCCATAAGTACCGAAGCAAAACAAAAGCTCACTAAAATAAAACCGGAAACCATTGCACAAGCTAGTAGAATATCCGGAGTTTCTCCTAGTGATATTTCCATATTACTAGTAAATTTAGGTGTTTAATTTAAAGAATTACTTTAATATGTTTCACGTGAAACATTAAGCTGTTATTTATGAATATAAAATCACCAATTAATCCTGATATTGATTTAGAAAATTTTTTAACTTGTAAAGATTATACTGTTTCACGTGAAACATTTGATTTGTTATGGGATAAAAAAGCAGATTTTTTAATAACAGCTCCGCAACCAAAAATAGAAGAGTTATCAAAATATTACGATAGTGAAGATTATATTTCGCATACCGATGCTTCAAAATCGGTTATGGATAAGTTATACCAAATAGCCAAAAAATATGCTATTTCTAATAAAATTAATCTTGTTAAAAATGTTGCCTTAACAAATAAGTCTAAAATAAAACTTTTAGATGTAGGTTGTGGTACCGGAGATTTTTTACACGCTTGTAATAAAAAAGGAATTTTAGTTACGGGAATAGAACCAAATGAAAAGGCAAGGAAATTAGCTATAAATAAAATTCCGGAAATTAAAATTTTAGATTCTATTTTTAATTCTACCGAAAAATTTGATGTAATAACAATGTGGCATGTTTTAGAACACGTACCTAATTTAGAGAAGTATATTATAAAATTAAAGTTCTTATTATCAGAAAAGGGTGTTTTAATTATTGCTGTTCCTAATTTTAAAAGTTACGATGCAAAACATTATAAAGAGTTTTGGGCTGCTTATGATGTACCAAGACATTTATGGCATTTTTCAAAAAAAGCAATAATCGACTTATTTAGTAAAATTGATTTACACTTACAAAAAACCTTACCAATGCGATTAGATTCTTTTTATGTTAGTTTGTTATCTGAAAAATATAAGACAGGTAAGTCTAATTTTATAAAAGCATTTTTTATTGGTTTTCTATCTAATTTTAAAGGATTTTTTACAAAAGAATATTCTTCGCATATTTATATACTTAAAAACAAGAAAATTTAATTTTAATAAGTAAAATTTAATTGTTTTTTATTTATCTATATCTAAGTGTATAAAAAATTATAAAATTCGTTAAAAAGCCTTATTTTACGTTAAAATATTTTTATAAAATTTATTATTTTATTATTTATTATAGATTTTACTTATAGAAGTTTCTATCTTTCCATTTATATTTTTTAAATAATGATAAAATAGAGATTACTGTTATAAAATAGGGATGAATTATTGCTGTTAAGAAATAATCTATATTTTTGGTTTTCTCTTTGAATAATTTTAATGTTTTATAAATTAAAAAATAGTCAAGTACAATTTTTAAAACCCATATTATAATAATTAGGTACAATGTTGCCTTGTTTTTTATCGCATACCAAAAAGTAAAAATTGATAAAAAGGAATTTATACCTAAAACAATTACTCCAATTATTAATGTATATATATTTTTAGAATTTCCTGTTTTTGATGCCCAACGAATTCGTTGTTCGATTAAACCTTTAGTATTTCTTTCAGGTTTAGTGATTACCGTTGCGTTAAATGATTTTAAATATGCAATTTTATCAGGATATTTTTTTTGCATTTTCTCCATTAAAAACACATCATCACCGCTAGCTATGTTGTTGTTTCCGGTATATCCGTTTACACTTAAGAAGGCTTCTTTTTTATAACATAAATTGGCTCCGTTACACATCAATGGTTTTTTCTGTCCGAAACTTCCAATTGTGGTTCCAATTAAGCTTGCAAAATCTAATTTCTGAAATTTTTCTATAAATGTTTTTCCTGTTTTGTAATTAACAGGAGCGGCAATAAAAACAACTCTGTTTCTATCTTCAATAAAATTATTAAAAGTTTTTAGCCATAAATTAGGTACAAAACAATCGGCATCTGTTGTAATGATCCATTTATTTTTAATAAATTTTATGGCTGTTGTTATCGCATCTTTTTTTGGAGAATTTGATTGACGTTTATTTTTACAAACAGTATATTTTATGTTTCTTGAAATATTTTGTTCTATTATTTTAACTGAATTATCCGTAGAATTATCATCAATAAAAATAATTTCATACCTGGTTTTATTGTATTTTAGTTTGTTTAAGCTATTAATTAATTCCGGTAAGTTAGAATATTCATTTCTAAAAGGTACAATTATTGAAAATGTGTTTTTATCGCTTTTTTCAATCTGTTTATATTCTTTTATTTTATCAAAACCTAAAATTAACCAGATTATTAATATAAAATATGTTAACGATATGGCTATTAATAAACTAATCAATTTATTTTTTTAAATTCATCTAATTTTTTAATACTTTCTATTGTCGCAGCCACAGTAGCTAATGGTAAGCTAATCATAATACCTATTACCGGAATAAATAATAACAAGGTAAATACTGTTCCGTTTCCAACAGCAACACCTTTATATTTTTTATAAAATAACTTACTTTCTTTGTAGTTTAAGTGTCTTTCTAAAGTATAATCCATATTACCAATTCCGGCATAATAAGCTTGATAATAAAAAGTTAATAACATAAAAAACAATCCTATTACCGGAATAAAACTCAATATCATCAATGGAATTGTTATTATTAATTCTTTAATTAAGTTAGTTATATTTAACTTTATAGATCTTATTAATTGTGCTATTACTTTAATTTCTTTTATTCTTGTATTTCCTGTTAAATGTTTTTCTACTATTTCAGATACAGGCGTCATAAATGGAGATGATAATGCCATTAAAATATGTTTGTATAACATTATTCCGATAAGGATAATTGATAATCCTCCAATAAAATTGCTAACGCTTTTTATAATTCCTTTTCCAAATTCAAACTTCCAGTATTTTGTGATATATTCTCCTATATCATCTGATAAAGCATAAGCTGTTGATATAAAAATAAGACCCAATAGTAAACCTAAGATAGCCGGAATTAAAAAATATTTCCAAAGATTTAATTCTTTGATTAATTTTAGAGCTTTAAAATATGCTGTTATACCATTAATAAAATCCTTTATCATATTTTTGATTTTTGGTAAAGATACGGTTGTTTCTTAAATTTTAAAATAAAATAACTCCCTAAAATAGCCGGAACAGCAAAATTTAAAAACCACATTATGGTAGTAATTATGGTTGCAGTAATTTCATTTACGCCGGCAAATTGTAATATCATAATAGCAACCGATCCTTTTATTATCCAATCAAAAATAGGAATACTCGGTAATACCGAAGCTAATAAATAAAATGCAAATAGCAATAATAAAAATTCTGTATAGTTTATTTTTACCTCAAACAAATATGCCAGATATATAAATTGATGTACAAAAATAAAATATTTTAAAACAGATAATATAAAACCTGTAAAAAGTATTTTCTTGGGTGTGTTTTTTAAAAAATGTACTATTTTATTCCAATAAAATGTACGAATTTTCTTGTGGATTACCGTATTTCCCATAATAAAAATCAGTATTATTCCTGTGGTGTAATAGATTATTTTCTGGTATTTTATTTTTGGTAATTCAATATTATAATTCTTTATTAAATATATAGTTCCTACTATACCAAACATTACGGTTA
>Ga0256840_1000323_pt1 | contig 48903 bp, 40 predicted proteins | sample 355202metaG_FD_185969 | JGI IMG/M metagenome (GOLD analysis project Ga0256840, IMG submission 185969) | Hydrothermal vent microbial communities from Mid Atlantic Ridge, Atlantic Ocean - 355-202 | ecosystem: Environmental > Aquatic > Marine > Hydrothermal vents | place: Atlantic Ocean: Mid...
TCGCTCAAAATTTGGTAAATTTTGAGGATAGTCTAATTTCAAGTCGAAAACAGGCATTTTGTCGTCAATAGTTTAATAAATTAACAAGTTACGCTGTCTACTATAAAGAACGTTGGGACAGCAGTGATAATACATTATACAATACACCAATAAGGCCCCAGTGGGAGAAAGTCTTGTAAAGTAAATCCTTTTATCAACCCCAGCTCACAGCACTATACAAATGGAAAATTTCATCCTCATCTTTATCTGCCTTACAGCGGGCATGGCCATGCAGAGGCTTGCTATTTTTGACGATCACGCACCCGTCACCCTGAACCTCTACGTTATCTGGATCGCCCTGCCAGCTCTTATTCTGCGCCAGGTACCCACACTTTCCTTTTCATCAGACCTGTTTATCCTGCTGCTTATGCCCTGGCTGATGACAGGACTGGGAGCCCTGCTGGTCCTAATTGGCAGCAGGATATTTAAATGGTCACGGGAAGTCACCGCGGTATTGCTTCTAACAGTACCGCTGGGGAACACTTCTTTTCTCGGGATCCCCATGATTGAGGCCTTCTGGGGAACAGAGATGGTCTCCTACGGAATTATCTATGATCAGTTCGGATCCTTTATATCCCTTGCCACCTATGGTTCTTTTATCCTGGCACTCTACAGCAAACAACATCAACAGAGCAGCAGGGCCATCGTCAGGAAAATCCTGACATTTCCACCATTCCTGGCATTGCTGACAGCCCTTATCCTGGCAAAACCATTGCAGCAACCGGCCATTGCCGCCAGTCTGTCCCTGATAGCTTCCTCATTGGTGCCAGTGGTCATGTTTGCCATAGGACTGCAGCTAAAAATCAAACTGGCACCGGGGCAGAACCTTCCTTTCTGTTTTGGCCTGCTTACCAAGCTGCTAATCGCACCCTTCATCGCCCTGCTGATATGTCAACTCCTTGGAGCCGATGGTCCCGCAGCACGCATCGCTGTTTTTGAGGCAGGAATGCCCCCCATGGTAACGGCAGGAGCCATGGCAATGAGTGCCGGATTTGCACCACGACTGACAGCTGCTCTAGTGGGATGGGGAATACTCCTTTCCTTTGCCAGTCTCTCTCTGCTTGCCTTGTTTCTCTAAGTGCAGACCATGCCTGCGGTGTGACTCAAAAGAAAAAGAACTCACACTGGCTCCAGTATCATCTCGACAAAGATGAAATCATCTAAGCTTATACAATCATGTTTTGTGACTGCAAGGCATAACCTAAGGTGCATAATTGTGCCTTGCAACGCAAGGTGTAATGAAATAGATAAAAAAAAGGCATATACCATGCGCTACATCAGTAATGCCGCGGCACTAAACCCTCTGCCACTTTATTCGATAAAAAATAACATACAGAACAGGAACCAGGATAAGGGTCAATCCTGTTGCGAAACTGAGCCCGCCCATCACTGTCATCGCAAGCCCTTTAAAGAAGGGGTCAAACACCAGAGGCATCATCCCCAACACAGTTGTAATAGCCGCCATACATACAGGACGAACACGACTGACAGAGGCATCAATAACTGCCTGAAGCGGTTCCTTGCCTCCATCGATCTCAATATTGATCTGATCAATAAGAACGATGGCGTTCTTAATGAGCATACCTGTCAGGCTCAACATACCCAAAAGGGCCATAAAGCCAAAAGGAGAACCTGAACCAAGCAAGCCCACGGTCACTCCAATGATGGCAAAAGGAACAGTAAGTAGAATAATGGCCGGCTGCCGGAGATTATTAAACAGCATAATGATGATCAGGATCATGGCAATGGTTGGTGCTGCCATATTGGTCTTGATGCCATTCTGGGCCTTGGCCGAGTTCTCCTTTTCCGCCCCCCATGCCATCTCATAACCAATTGGGAGCTCTATGGCTTCAATCTTTTCCTCCACTGCTTTCTGCATCTCACTTGGCAGCATACCAAACTGGATATTACCTCTGGTACTGATGGTCAGCTTCCGGTTAAAACGCATGCGGAAAGGATCTTCCGCCACAGTTTCGAATCCACTGATAACCTGATGTATGGGGATTGATTTCCGAAGAGCGGGACTGTAAACCTGCACATCTCCCAAATGCTCCACATCCAGTCGTTCTTCAGCAGGGAGTCGCGAAACTATGGGAATAAGGTCATCACCTTCACGGTACAAGCCCACCTGTATACCACTAACAGCATTCTCAAGTGCCTGGGCAAGCATAGTCCGGTTCACCCCTGCCTGTTTTGCCTTTACTTCATCAAAAACAGGAACGATTTTCTTTACCGGGGGCCTCCAGTCATCCCATACACGTGCACTGTAGGGATAATCACGCATAATCTGCTGAGCCATCGCTGAAAGTTCGCGTAAGACCCTGTCATCCGGCCCCGAAAACCTCACCTCGATATCATAATCATCCCCGGGGCCCAGGGCAAACTTTCTCAAAACCGGATCAGCATCGAGAAAGTTTGTCGATATATACTCTTCTATTTCCGGAATCAAAACATCAATATCCTTATAATCTCTAACACTTACAAGCAACAGACCATAGCCGTCGTCGCTTGTCTGCTCCGTCTGAAATGTCAGAATAAAGCGTGGGGCACCATCACCGATATATGACGCCACAGAACTCACCCGGTCATCTTCTAAAAGATGTGCTTCAATTTTACTGACGTCAGCAACAGTCGTCCTGATATCAGTACCAGATGGCAACCAATAATGTACCAGAAACATGGGTTTTGTAGATGCGGGAAAGAAGCTGCCCTTCAAAAATCCGAATCCGTAAACGGCACTGAAGAGCATTGCAATCATTATCACTATGGTTAACCAGCGCGCTCGGATAGACACAGAGAGAATCTTTTTATACGCTACAAAGATAAACCCTTTATAGGGATCATTCTCTTCTTCACTGCCCTCAACAGTACCTTTTAAAAACATGCTGCAAAACAGGGGTGTTATGGTAATAGCAATAACCCAGCTCAACATCAGTGAGATGAGCATAACCTGAAAAAGAGAGCGACAAAACTCACCGGTACTGTCCTGAGACATGCCTATACCCCAGAAGGCCAGTACCGCAATAACAGTGGCGCCCAAGAGTGGCATCTGGGTCTGTTTAACAACTTCAACCGCGGCCTTCAAACGGTTCATTCCACCCTGAAGCCGAATCAGCATACCCTCGGTCACAACAATGGCATTATCCACCAGCATCCCCAAAGCAATGATAAGGGCACCCAGTGAAATTCTCTCCAGGCTGATGCCCCACATCTTCATGACTATAAGAGTTCCAAACACCGTAATGGCCAGAATCGAGCCTATCAGCAAGCCACTGCGTACCCCCATGAATATGAGTAATACAACAATCACAATGAGAACAGCCTCAAGAAAATTGATAACAAAGGCCTTGATAGCCAGGGTGACATCTGTGGCCTGAAAGTTGATAACCTCAATGGTCATTCCAACCGGAAGCATTGCTTTAAGTTCTGCCAGACGCCTGTTTACTGCAGCACCAAGAGACACAACATTACCACCAGTGGCAATTGATACCCCGATGGATATTGCCGGCACTCCATTCATATGCAGAACCTGACTCGGAGGATCATCATAGTCGCGATAAACCTTTGCAATATCTTTTAGATAGATAACTGTGTCTGATTGCGGATCACGAATCTGCAGATCGGCTATACTTGCCACGGAGTCATATTCTCCAGAAGGACTGATACGAATATACTCTGGACCGACCTTAACTGAACCGGCCGGTATGACGACATTCTGTTCCTTCAGAGATTGATAAACCACATCTATGCCAATACCAAGCAGGCCCAACTTAGAAGTGGATATCTCAACAAAAATCGCCTCTTTCCGTAGTCCCCAGGTAGTTATTTTCGAGACATCCTGGACCAGCAGAAGCTCTCTACGAAGATAGTCTACTGCATCTTCAAGCTGTTTGTAGCTATACCCCTCTCCGGTGATTGCGAGTAGAATTCCGTAAACATCACCAAAATCATCATTCACTACCGACGGCATACAGCCCGGAGGCAGTAGATTCTGAACATCTCCAACTTTACGGCGCAACTCATCCCACACTTGAGGAAGACGTTCTTTTCCATATTTATCTTTGATGCTGACAGTAATAATAGATAGGCCGGCTTTACTGATGGATTTTATTTCTTTCAGCTGACCAAGTTGCTGGATTGCCGTTTCCACCCTGTCAGTAACCTCTTCTTCCACCTCCTTGGAAGATGCGCCCGGATAAGCTGTAATCACCACCGCATTCTTAACGGTAAATTCCGGATCCTCAAGCATACCGATTTCTGTGAATGCCTGTATTCCCCCCAGCACAAGCATGACAGTAATCACCAGAGTTATCGTTTTCTTTTTGATGGATAATTCAGCAAGATTCATGGACTATTCTCCCATTACTCCTGTGAATTCACGTACTTTCATACCATCTTTCAGCTTCTGCACTCCGGAAACAACCAACCTGTCACCATTGTTCAGCCCTGATTTCACAATAATATCACCATTAGTGACCATCCCCACGGACACCTTCTGCCGCACAAGACGCATGTCACTGTCCGTCTTCCAGACAAAAGCCTGTCCTGTTTCATCGTAGAAAACCGATTGTACAGGTATCTCAATCGAAGCCCCTTCTGCTATTTTCAAGTGACCGTAGACCGTGGCCGTCATACCATCAAGGATGGTCATTCGACTGGGAGGAGTTATGGAAAACACCACTCGAAAAGTCTGTGTCTGCGAGTCTGCCTCAGTCACAAACTCCTTAACAAATACCTCAAAACGCTCTCCGGGATAGTTGGCAAACTCTGCCTCAAAAGAGAGGGATGAATCACCCTTGGGCCTGGTCATCAGATTTTCAGGTGCATTTACCACAATTTCCACAGCAGTGGTTCTCTGCAAAGAGACAATGGGTTGTTTTGCCTGTATAACCTGATAATTTTCAACAAACCTCTTCCCTATCATACCTGCAAAAGAAGCCTTGAGGCTGGTATCATCGTAAGCTTTTTGGGCAATTGCCAGATCCGCAAGACCCACCTCATAATTCCGTTTCTTGATATCATATGTCGATTTAGGCACAACTTTTTCCCGCAACAGGTTTTCATAGCGGTCAAGCTCTGCCCTCAACTGGTTCACCCTTGCCTGGGCAGCATTAAGATGACTTTTAAAGTTTGAGGAGTCAATCTGGGCAATGAGAGCGCCCTCACTGACACGTTGCCCTTCTTTTACAGGGAGTTTGACTAGCTTCCCTGACACCTCAAAAGAAAGTTCAACCCGGTCAAGGGCCTGTACTTTTCCGGGAAGTTTCATTTCTTTAACCGTGGGCTTCTGCTCAATGGTCACAAGTATTGCCGGGCGCACCACCTCTTCAACAACGGGCTCCTCTTCTCTGGAACAGCCGCTTAGAGGCCCAAATATAAAAAAGAACATGCACGTCAGTGAGAACATCTTCTTAACTGATGATCCAACTGAGTAATTGTCTAAAATCGTCATAACTCTTTTACCTGTTTATTGTTAGAATCATGTTTTCGGGTCATCCTCGAATACTGTTTTTCATAAATCCTTCTGCTTACTGTCTGGCCCTTCCACCACCAGCTGCTCCCAGCTCTCTGCCCCAACTGCTCTGGCTAAACTTGCCAACCAGATATTGTAGTGATAGACTGCCTGGTAATATTTAGTTCTGGTACTGGTGAGTAGAGTTTGAGCATCGATAACATCCGTACTGCTGGCGATCTGGTTTTGATAACGTACCTCATTCATTCTCAGATTTTCCTGAGCCTGTTCAACGGCCTTCTTCGCTGTTTCAATGTTACTATATGATACTTGGACACTTGTGTAATTATCATCTACCTCCATCCGGATCTCATCCATCACTTTGACAAGATACTGTTGGGATTCCCTTCTGGCAGCTTCTGCCTGATTCACATTGTGCCTGGTCTGCCCCCAAGCAAAAATCTCCCACTGAGCATACACTCCAACTGTAGTCTCATAGGGGAGTTGCAGATCACTTAAACCGGTTCCATCAACCATGGGATCACCACCATATCGATTGTGGCCAGCACGCATAATCACGTTGGGAAAATAATAACTTCTTGCCAGGGCAACCTGCTTCTCGGAGGATTCGAGGCCATAATTGGCCTGTTTTAATTCAGGGCGATCGGTGAGGGCTTTCTGCAGCAAAAACTCAAGATCAACAAGTAATGGAGCAAGACTTGGAGTATCAACCACAGAAAATTCGGAGGAGAGGGGCTCCTTGATAAGTGTTGCCAGAGTTGTTCTCGCTTTCCTTGTTCTACTACTAGCCAACCGGAAATCCTGCTTGGCGTTTGCCAAGTGAACTTCGGCTTCCAGCAGGTCATTCATCGGGATAATTTCATTTTCATAAAACTGGTACGAGTCATCATAATGAGACGCCAGTTGTTTGACAGTGGCGGCCATAACCTCCTGAAATTTTATGGACATCAAAAGGTTATAATAGGCAGACACTGTCCGATACTTAATCTCAAGGGTGGCTAGTTCTTCACCAGCCACAGCCTCCTTCAGCCCCAAATCCGCCAGACGGTAACTCTCTATCAAGCGGTACCCCGTAAACAGAGGCTGGTCAAGATAAAGCCCCATTGCATAATTGTTGTGTACTGTGACACTCACATCTCCAGTATCTGGAAGACCAGTATTTATATCTGACGGGTTAGCAAGATAAGTATAACCATAATCCAAGTTAAGTCTGGGCAGGAAATTATCATAGACGGATTGCTTTCTCCACTCAGCTTGTGCTATCCTCTCCATACTGGCAAGAACCGATGGGTTTCTGGTTTGCGCCATTTCCAGGCACTCACTCAGAGTGAGTATTTTCCCTGCAACCGCTAGTGACGGTAAGATTAAACAGACAATAAGTGTGCTGGACAATAGTAACCTGGCAGCAAAAGCGTATATTTTCATCTAATTCCTCTTTACAACAAAAAGTGACATCTCTGACATTAACAGTTCTCTTCTGCTTTCACGTGGGGGCTCCCCGTCAATCAGTCTCTTTATTGCAGTGGTTGCAAAATCATTTACGAGCAAGCCCTGTTCTCAGTGACAGCCTTGTAAGTATACATCACCATAAACACTCACAAGTTCATGAAAATGGCAAAAACGATGAGGATGTCCGAGTTCATAGTATTCTTGTTATGGGCGTGCAGATCAAACAACCTTAATCCCTTCCAGTTTCCAGTTTTCTGTACCAAGAGGCCGTGCCCAACTCCACTCTTCGGCAAATTTAACAGGTTCTGTCATACTGCCGGAAATCAAATCGCCGCTCTTTTCATCCACTGTATAATCAAGCAGGTTTGCCGTAAAGAGTACTGTCACAAAGTCTTCCCCATTTGCAGAACCCGCATCAACTATCTCAACGTTTCGAATAGATATATTCTCAAGTTTATTTAACTCCCCCTTTGCCTCCATCTCGGCAAACCGAGCCTCATATTCAGAGGCCAGCTGCTTTCCGAGCAGATGGCGATAGAAACTAATATCTCGACGCATCCAGCCAGCCTGGACTTTAAAGAAAACGTCTGATGCCACTTCCAGGAAATAGTCAGGATCAAAATCTGGATCGGCAATACGTATGATATCTATACCTTCAGCAAGGCTTGTCTTTGCCGGTTCCGGAGGAGGTGGAGGAGCGACTCCGGCGGGTGCTGCTGAGCCACTGCTTCCGCGCGAGGTCGATCCATAGCTAGGTGGCGTCCCGGCGGGAGGACGGGCTGCAAATCTCTTAAAAAAGAAATAGCCCACAACACCAAGCAGGAGTATAGGCAACAGCCCCATACCACTCCCCCCCATACCAAAGAGGCTGCCAAAAAGCATCCCGCCAATGGCGCCACCAAGGAGACCTCCTGCCAGACCGCGGCCAAACCCGGATTTCTGCTGTCCGGTCTGTGGCTGCCTTGTGGTTGCCGGGACTTTCTGCCGGGGTACAGAGCGAAAAGATCTCCCCCCTCCACGCGAACGGGCATCTGAATAACTAGCCATGATTCCGGCCTCTACAAAACAGAGGGTAAAAAAAACAAGAAAGAAAGGAGTGAGTCTCCTCATAAATATCAGCATAACCAAGCTCCTGAAAAAGTCTCTGTACAACAATTTTCCTATTACAGGTAAGCCTACCACAGCCTCTGATTTTGTCATCTCTTTTAGAATATCCCCTGTAATTGCACGGCAAAGTGTGCTACCGTGGCCAGTAAAATCTGTTTCATAAAAATGCACCCTGGAATCCACCCCATCTCAAAACTGAGAGCCATGCACAGTACCCAGTCAACGCCTATCCACTGCCCATCATGCTGCTGATCTTCCCACCACTGGCCAAAGCCTGCGAGCCACCGGCAGGGATTTCCCGAATAGCTGGATTCCTGCGTGGCAACGGATCCAACTGTACACTCTGGGATGCAAACATTGAGGGACAACTCTATCTGCTGAAACTGCAGCAATCACCCGATGACACCTGGAGCAAACGGGCCTGGAAAAATATTTCCCGAAACCTTCAGGCCCTGCGTTCCAATGAGATTTACTCACACTCCGACCGCTATCAGCGTGCAGTACGTGATCTCAACCGCGCTCTCACCAGGAGTCAAAGTGATCATACCGTTTCCACCACGTTAGCAGATTACCAGGACACAGGGTATTCACCACACAACAGTAATGATCTACTCAGGGCTGCAAAGGAATATAAAAAGAATATTTTCTTTCCGTTTTTTCAAAAACGTTTGCCCGAACTCCTTGCAAAACAGAAACAAAACACCCAATGGGTTGGGATTTCGATCAATTACCTCAGCCAGGCCCTACCCGCATTTGTCCTTGCCGGGTACCTGAAACGGGAGTTTCCTGATCTGAAGATTATGGCAGGTGGTGGGCTAATCACCTCCTGGCTACGCAGCCCCGGCTGGATCAATCCCTTCTCAATTCTCTTTGACCAGATGATTGCGGGTCAAGGAGAGGCCCCTCTGCTCAAATTACTTGGCAACGATACAGCCGTCCTCCATCAGGCTCCCGATTACTCCGATCTCCCCATAGACGACTACCTGGCACCCGGCCTGATCCTTCCCTATAGTGCATCCAATGGCTGTTACTGGAATCGCTGCTCTTTCTGTCCTGAAAAAGCAGAGGGCAGTTCCTATCAAAAGCTCTCGTCAGCACAGGTCAGGGAGGATCTTAAAGGGCTGCTAATCTCACACAAACCAGTACTCATTCACTTCCTGGATAATGGGTTGGCTCCCTCTCTGATGAAAGAGTTGATCAGGCACCCACCCGGTACACCTTGGTATGGCTTTGCCAGGGTAACAGAAGAACTGCAAGATCTCCATTTTTGTAACGATCTACGACAGTCAGGGTGTGTGTTGTTAAAACTCGGCATCGAGTCAGGTTCTCAACAAGTCCTTGATGCCATGGATAAGGGTATAAACCTGGAACTTGTTGAAAAAGCGTTACACAATCTCCAAGGAGCCGGAATTGCCACGTACGTTTACCTGCTCTTTGGAACACCATCAGAAACCATCACTGAAGCCAGACAAACCCTGGACTTCACCCGCAGGAATGCTTATGCTGTTACTTTTCTCAATCTGGCAGTCTTTAACCTGCCAAGAAACAGTGCGGAAACTGTATCTCTGAAGCTCCGTGACTTTTCCACAGGAGACCTTGGACTCTACTCCGATTTTCACCACCCGAGAGGATGGAACAGAAAATCGGTGCGAAAGTTTTTGAGTACAGAATTCAAAGCAGACCCGGTTATCCGCAGAATATTGCAGCGCGACCCACCGTATTTCACATCCAACCATGCAGCGTTATTACACACCTGTAATCCAAACTAGGACAAATCCTAAAAAATGACCAAAAAAAGAGTGGTAATTATTGGTGGTGGCGCCGCAGGACTCATGGCAGCAGGTCAGGCTGCCATTGCTGGAGCGGAGGTGGTCCTTCTAGAGAAGATGAAACGTCCCGGCCGAAAAATATGTATCAGCGGCAAAGGTCGCTGCAACGTCACAAACAGTGCGCCTATTGAAGAATTCATTGAGCACTTTGGGAAAAACGGCCGTTTTTTACGGCAGGCATTCTCATATTTTTTTTCCAGAGAACTAATCCATTTTTTTGAAAACAACGGCTTAAAAGTCACCCTTGAGCGGGGTGGCAGGTATTTTCCGAAAAGCGGCAAAGCACCTGATATCCTGAAAACACTCCTGCAATGGATATCCCGACTGGATGTCACCATCCGTGACAACTGCCAGGTCTCATCTATTCTCCTGAAAAATGATACCATCAGCGGTGTTGCCACCAGCCAGGGTATCATCCACTGCAACGCTGTCATTCTTGCAAGCGGCGGTGCCTCCTACCCTGCCACCGGGTCCACTGGAGATGGATACCGGCTTACAGAACCATTAGGCCACACCATCGTTCCCATACGTCCGGCCCTTGTCCCCCTGGAGGTCCGGGGCGGAGTTCCATCTGAACTTGCAGGTCTTGAACTTCGTAACATTGCGGTAAGACTCTTTATTGAGGGAAAGAAAAGGCGGCAGCTCTTTGGAGAATTACATTTCCTGAGATATGGTGTTGGCGGGCCCACCATTCTGACTCTGAGTGGAGATGCGGTGGATGCCCTGCAGGCCGGAAAATCGGTTATCCTGGCTGTCGATCTTAAGGCCGCACTCAGCGAACAAAAGTTGGACGCACGCCTTATTCGTGATTTTGAGAAACGTCACAAGGAAGACCTAGCAGGTGTACTGAGGGGACTGCTTCCCGCAGCCCTGATCCCACTCTGCCTTGAACAGACCGACTTGCCACCAGATCGTCGTGCAGGGGAAATCTCTAAAAAAGAGAGAAAAAAACTCCTTCACTGGCTTAAAGAGCTACGGTTTGAAATAAGCAGGCACCGCCCTTTGAAAGAGGCCATTGTCACTGCTGGCGGAGTGAGCCTCAAAGAAGTGGACCCACGAACGATGGAGTCGAAAATTATCTCGGGACTCTATCTGGCAGGAGAAGTCCTGGATCTGAATGGAAACACCGGTGGTTACAATCTACAAGCGGCATTCTCCACAGGATGGCTGGCAGGAAGAAATGCAGGATCAAGCTGAAAAAAGCCTCCCAGCAGACCCAAAGAACCTGTGGAAAGCCAAGAGAATGCCAATTAGCCAGGGTTTGCTCCATTTATGAATATTTTGGACCAACCCCCTAGCCGATAGCAACCAGTTCCAAATCAAAAGTGAGATCTTTTCCGGCAAGTGGCGGGTTAGCATCAAGTATCACAAACTCATCGGTCACATCAATAACCTCCACCATCATCACTTCACCTGCAGTTCCACCCACCTGGAGTTTCTGACCAACTTCAGGTTTCAAATCTGGTGGTACCTGGCTCTTAGGAACCTGCATCACCATTTCGGCATTGTGGGGGCCATAGGCCTGCTCCATGGGGATCTTCACGGTCTTCCTGTCACCCACAGCCATACCTGTCAAAGCTGCATCAAACCCCGGGATTACAGCCCCTGAGCCGAGAACCACATCCAGAGGAGTTTTCCCCTCTGACGAGTCAAAGATTGTTCCATCTTCAAGATATCCTTTATAATTCACCTGAACCTTATCACCTTTTTTTGCCTGAGTCATACTAACATCCTCTATTTTGTAAGTTATTCTACACCCTGATTTCGTACTGACTTAGTGATTGTTTTTTATAACATCTTGGAATGCACATATAATTTCTGTAATCAGATACATGAAAAAAAGATCACAACCTCCCTTCGAAACGTTCACTGCCGACACATCCTGTTCTCATTGAAACTATTGAGAGAATACACTATAATCAACGTGTTCAAAAAATCCAGACTGCATCACCATCGAACATTCGCGGATTCGGATATATATTGGGTTTTTATTTTTGAAGGGAAGCACCCTAGCATATCCCGATCAGAAATGATAGGAGCTATCTGAAATTTGTGCCACAATGAAGTTGCAAATTGCAGAGACAGACCGATCGCTGCAATCAACCACAATATCAGCGTTCTTTTTATATAATGGCAGTCGCTCACCATAAACATCTTCGAAACTCTGTCCTCTGGTTTTCACCAGGCCGCGATCACCGAAATTCCCCACCCGTTGCTTCAAGATATCAAGATCAACCTCAAGCAACACAAGCACACTGCTCTCTCGCAGATGATCCATTCCAACCTGACTGTAGATAGCACTGCCACCAGTGGCAATTACATGGTGTTTTACATCAATACCCAGAAGAACCTGTTCTTCAGCCTTCCGAAACCCCTGGACTCCCAACCCGTCAAGCAGCTCCTGCAGCGGGGTCTGCCGACTCTCTTCAATCAACATGTCCACATCCACAAAAGCAACGTTGAGTACCCGTGCAAGCTCGCTGCCAACGGTACTTTTACCAGATCCTGCCATGCCAATGAGCACAATATTTGTTTTTAAGTTAGTCTTTTCCATATAGAATGCAATTATTACAGCTACCTGATGCCTATCGAAACTCTGCGTTGCAAACCATAAACTGATAATAGGCTGAGGAATTGCGGTAGTCAGTTTAATGTTATGTTTCGTTGATTATAAAAAGTAACGAAGCGCCCTGTTTGCTCAACCAGCAAACGCTACGAACCTGTTCCCGTTTCAATTCTGTTAATGCCATTAAGTCAAACATACAGTATGGTAACGGCACACACGAAACACAATAACCAGGAAGAAAAACTTTGCAAACCCTGCAACACTGAAAATTCACCCATCTGAAAAAGACATACCATGCTTCACATTTCAAACAGTGTGACCATCCCTGAACAGGAAATTGAATTACGGTTTATCCGTGCCCGCGGAGCCGGTGGCCAGAATGTGAATAAAGTAGCATCTGCCGTACACCTCCGCTTTGACATTAGCGCCTCTTCTCTACCGGAAAGGATAAAAAGCCGACTCCTTGGTCTCAACGACAGCCGAATCAACAAAGACGGTATTCTGGTACTCAAAGCACAACAGTTCAGAAGTCAGGAAAAAAACAGGGAAGATGCACTGCAGCGACTTTTTGATATTATTTCCCGAGCGACCAGACAACAGAAAAAAAGGCGCCCGACCCGGCCAGGAAAAACAGCAAAGCAGAAACGCCTTGACGGGAAGAAGAAACGCGGACAGCTCAAAACAGCACGAAAAAGGGTTCAGTACTGATAATCTTCTCTTCCAAAACAAAACCTCCTCCTAGCCCCAAATAATCAGGTCCTCCAGTATAGCTGCAACTGCCACAAGAACCTTCAGGCACTGAAAAGTGCCATTTACAACTCCTCAAAAAAAGAGTACAGCTCTCAATTTACCTCTAAAACGACTCACACCAATCCCCCACATAAAGAGGATAATTATGTTCAAGACTAATGAATATTTTGATGGAAAAGTAAAATCCATTTCCTTCACCAGCAGCGAAGAGCCAGCCACAGTTGGTGTTATGGCAGTTGGAGAATACGAGTTTGGCACAGACTCAATTGAGATTATGTCTGTTATTTCATGGAGTATGGATCTCAAACTAACCGGCAGCGATTCCTGGCAGACCTTCAGCGCAGGAGAACAATTTGAAGTGGCAAAAGGTGTAAAATTTAGAGTCCGCATTTCAGTGGAAACCAGCTACCTCTGCCTCTATAAATAACATCGCACTGAGAAAAGATAACGCCCAGAAAAAGCTTGCATCGTTATTCCGATCTTGTTACATAGACGTTTCTGCTGTTCAAGTTCTTACTTAACTGCGGTTGGTATACCACAGGAGTGGGTAGAACCTTCAACGATTCCACCCACTCCTGTTTTACATATATCTTTTTCGTTCTATGCCTGCTGTCCTCTTTTGAACAGCAGGCTTTTTTTTATGCAGTGCATCCCAGCAAGGACCGACCTGAAGCTGATCCGCTGGATACTTATTATCCCTTTCCCTGTCGGTACCAACCATGCTCAGCCACAGCTTTATCCATCTTCCAGGCATAGGTGCCAAAACAGAAAAAAAGCTCTGGCGGGCGAAAATACACCACTGGTCGCAGTGGCAAAACCCGCCTCCTGTGCGCCTCGCCAACAGCTCTGCCGAACAACTCACTGGCCTGCTGCAAAGGTCCCGACAGGAGTTGGACAAAGGACCTCAGTTTTTCAGTGAACGACTCCCTACCAACGAACAGTGGCGTCTCTTTTCGCATTTTCGGAACCGCATAGCCTATCTTGATATTGAGACAACCGGGCTTGGGCAGTCTGCCAACATTACAACCATTGCCCTTTATGACGGAAAAAATGTTCATTGCTACATAAATGGACGCAATCTCGACTATTTCTCCAGAGACATAGAAAAATACGATATTCTGGTGACTTACAATGGCAAAGGGTTTGACATTCCTGTCATCGAGCGCCACTTTCGAACAAAACTGCAACATGCACACATTGATCTGCGCTTTATTCTGGCAAGACTCGGCTTCAAAGGGGGGCTGAAAGGCTGCGAAAAACAGCTCGGTATAAACCGTGGCGCCCTAGAGGGGGTTGATGGATATTTTGCGGTACTTCTGTGGCGGGATTTCAGAGACAATAACAACGAAAAGGCACTGGAAACACTCCTTGCCTACAATATTGAGGATACTGTGAACCTGGAACGGCTCCTCATTGAAGCATATAACAGAAATGTGAGCCTTACTCCGTTTGGCAATGCCCTGCTGGTGGAGTCACCAGCCCCCCCACCCATCCCCTTCCAGCCGGACATGAGTACTGTAGAGCTGCTCAGGAGCAGGATCAAAGGATAATCTCAGATCCTTCAGTTGCAAAAAACACCTCTGTGTCACCATACTTCCCAGGCTCACAGTAGGTTTTAGCCATTTCATCAATCTGCTCATCGGTACGATCAGGATCATGATGAAACAGAGCAAGTTTTTTAACTCCTGCTCGATTGGCCGCCACTATGGCCCATTCAAAGGTTGAATGACCCCAGTTAACCTTGGTCTGATACTCCACCTCTGTATACTGGGAATCATGAATCAGCAGATCTGCTCCCTTGAAAAAATCTTCTATGGCTTGATTTTGCTCTTTGGCCACGTCCTCACCTTCGTAGGCCATGGCCTCATCATATTCGGGATGGTCCGGGTCCGTGATAAAGAGGTTTCGATAGGGCTCATGGTCATAGCAAGTGCAAAACACTTTCCCTTTGTACTCAAAACGGTAACCAAGGGCAGTTATGGGATGATTGAGAAATTTTGTGGTGAGTATCAGCCCGTCACCGAGCTCTATCACCGGCTCTTCACGCAAGCGCTTATATTCAATATCTGAAGCAAGCTCCCCGACATTGATGGGAAAATAGCGATATTTCATTTGCCCACCCACAACGTCTTTTAAGGGGTCGTCCTCATAACTCACCGGACCATGTACTGTTATCTTAGTACCTGGAATATAAATCGGGGTAAAATAGGGAAACCCCATAATATGATCCCAATGAGTGTGCGACAGGTAAAGAGCTATCTGCAAGGGCCCGTTGGGGAGATCATTGGCGACCAGGCTATTACCAAGTTCGCGTATCCCGGAACCTGCATCAATGACAATGATTTCATTCCGGCCATCTACCCGCAGTTCCATACAGGCACCGTTGCCACCATATTTCATGGTGTGAGAACCCGGACAAGGTATAGAACCCCGCACCCCCCACAGCTTCACTTTCATCATCTCTCTCCCCTTATGTCTGAAGAAAAACCTGCGCTTTCTCAATTTCTTCTTCAATACTGAGCGCAATCTCCCCGAACATATCCCAAGTAAGTCCGGTAATTTCTAGCATCTTCTGTTCAGGTCCCTCGGCGGGGAAAGGATCCCCGGCGTAGCCAAGGTCAAGAATATTGGCATACATATTGGCGAGCCCGACATAGGCCACCCGGACCCGAAACTCTTCCGGCGCATCTTCAACATTGTGGTGATAACTGATGGCGCTGGTCATTGCCTCATTCAGCTTCCACTTCTCAGCAATCATTTTTCCGACTTCCTGGTGATCGACACCAAGCATATCCCGTTCAACGGAGATAAGAGGACGCTGTTCCCCCTGCACTCTACTCAAAACCTCAATGTACTCATCCCCAAAAGGGATTTTACCTAGATCATGAAGCAGACCCGCAACAAAGTATTCCTCACACTCCATAACCGGCACTCCATTAGCCTTTGCCAGCAGTTTGGCACAGACTCCTGTTCCAATGGAATGGGCCCAGAACTTCGATGTTGGCAGGGCTCGTGATTTTTTTGCGCCGGAAACAGAACGAATAATGGCAGTACTGAGTGCCATATTTTTCACCGTATTCATCCCAAGCATGGTGATGGCACGGGTAAGCGATGTCACCTTATTCACAAGCGAATAGTACGCTGAATTGATTAATTTCAAAACCTGGCCTGTAAGCACAGGGTCAAGGGAAATGACCTTATTCAACTCATTGGGGGAGGCATCTGTCCGACTGCAGATCTCCATAACCTTTCCCACCGTAGTGGAAAGACTTGGCATCCTTTTAATGAATCTTGTTATTGCCTTTCTATTAGCTGCACCAGCTTCATCCATCACTTCATCCGCGTAAAAAACATTTAATAATCACCAACATATATAGCACACAAATCTTTCTTATCGCTTATTGTATAGCAAGCAGAAAGGGAGGTCAAGGAAAGAGGTGCACTGAACAAAAGCTTCCAAAATGATTATCGGGTTGCTGAAAAAGATCAGGATATGGTAAGCAGATGCCATGGAGCGATTTTCAAGAACAAGCCGTCTTCTAGGCACAGAAAAGTTTGCCACCCTGCAAGGCGCTAAAGTGACTATTGTCGGAATAGGGGCAGTGGGCGGTTATGCAACTGAGGGTCTGGCGAGGGCCGGTGTCGGACAACTCCGGCTTGTGGACTTCGATACTATCCAACCATCAAATATCAACCGACAGATCCTGGCACTTGAGAGTAGTATCGGCCAGGCAAAGGTTGATGCCGCCCGGGAACGAGTACTGCTGATCAACCCGGAGTGCCATGTAGAGGCCCTGGAAATCTTCGCAGGAGACGACACCCTGAATAACATCCTTAGCCCGATGCCGGACGTCCTCATTGACGCTATTGATTCCCTCAATCCAAAAATCCAACTCCTAGTTGCCGCCCACCGACGCAGCATACCCACATTCTCCTCAATGGGAGCAGCTCTAAGAACGGATCCCTTACAGGTGAAAACCGGAGACATCATGTCCTCAAACCACTGTCCCCTGGCAAAGCATGTCCGTAACAGGCTGCGTCGACAAGGCATAGAGGGTGGTATAGAATGTGTCTACTCCACTGAAAAGATACACTTCAACTACGCAGGACCTGAAGAAACCTCTCAGATTGCCAATCCGCACGAAAATCGTGGCAGAAAACGAAATGTACTGGGCTCACTGCCAACCCTCACCGGAATTTTTGGTCTGACCCTTGCCAATGCTGTTATTCTGCACCTGACAAAAGATTAAGGATATGCAGATCAACTCTATCAACACTCTTTCTTAACCAGATAATCAAGAACCATCTCCTCCATGATTTCCAACTGATCACGCCCAGTTTCATGGGTAATAATCCAGGAACAGCGCTGATAAGCACGATAGAGATCCCGTGGGAGTTTAAGTTTCAACTCCACGAGATCCTGGTCACTCTCGTTGGGTTGCTCTCTGTCTACAGGCATTATTCAAGCATTTTTTTTGTGAAAGGCGACAGCTTCTTCATAGCTGATGCCGCTGCCTCCGAAAATATCCAGAGCACTGCCGATGGTTGCATGAAGACGGCCTTCTCCAAGCTCGCAAATGAGTTCCATATCGCCGATATCACGTACCCCACCAGCATAGGTGGTTGGAATAGGACTCCACTTCGCAAGACGTTTCACCAGTTCACTCTCAATACCACTGCATTGTCCTTCCACATCCGCTGCGTGAATGAGAAATTCATCACAGAGGGCAGAAAAGCTCTCGAGAACCTCAGGAGCAATAGAAACATCTGTAAATTTCTGCCAGCGATCTGTGACGATATAATACTCATCTCCTTTTCTGCGGCAACTTAGATCCAGTACCAGTTTGTCCTTCCCCACAGCGGATCCCAGTTTCTTCAGACGATCTTGATCTACCCGTCCCCCGGAAAAGACATACGAGGTCACAATGACATGAGAGGCTCCCCTGTCCAGCCAGTCCCTGCCATTGTCAGCCGTTATTCCACCACCGATCTGCATTCCTCCGGGCCACGCGGCAAGTGCAGCAGTGGCAGCAGCATCATTTCCTGGACCTAGTTTTATAATATGCCCGCCGGTAAGATCATCTTTTCGATATAACTCAGCGAACCAGGAGGATGGATGACTTGCTGTAAAATTTGTCTGCAACCCATCAGGATCACAATCCTTCAGAGTTGAGCCAACGATCTGTTTCACCTCTCCATTATGGAGATCTATACAGGGTCGAAATTGCATAATGGGTACCGTCGCCTCCTTATATGCAGGAACATTCACAAAAAAAGGCGAGTAATTCCCTGTTCGGAAATACCCGCCTGTTTTACAGCTATACAACAAAATAACAGTATGTAATTACCTCGCTCCGATCAAGCCTTCCTTATCAGCATGGTTGCAGGATCAAGAACAAGAGATTTCCCAGCATCCACAGAACACGCCGCTGTACATTTCAGGGTTTTCAAGCGGAGATCATTCTCTTCCGGAGAAATAAGAAGAACTGTATCAAAGACTTCATCAAGTTCATGGCATGGTGCAGGAACGCCGTTGGCACTTACCCGGTCATCATCCCGATGGCTGACAGCAGAGAACCAGATCATCTTCAGATTGTTTTTTTCCATGAAGCCCTTCAGCTCACCAAGAGCAGAGGCACTGTTGGCATCACTGAAGTCAAACCCGTCTATAACCAGACAATCAGCTGAAAAGATACCCTGCTGCGACAGATCTTCCATACGCTCTTCCAGGGTAGCAGCACTGAAACTATTTTCTTTAAAGGTCATAATCATGCGTTTTTTCATGACCTCATCAACCATCTGCTGAAAATTTTCAACCTTCTTCTCCCCATTCATCAGGGTGAGGATATCGTCATACCAGGTTCTGGTCTTATCCACACCTTCACCAATGGCGACGTGCAGAACATTGTTGTCACGGAGCAGGGAATCCATAGCAATCTGAACAAGAATTGCTGTTTTCCCAAGACCGGCACGAGCCATAACCAGCCCGACACGGCGGCCATCGGTACCATCTTCTTTTTCCAGGCCCAAGGCCCGTAACGGATTGCTTGCTACCAGGTCTTCTTTTCCCATGGTAATACCTCTATTTATATAATCATTTGCGGTGGCCACACAGGCCGCCTTGACAGGCAAGAGTACTGCCCGAAACAAAATTTATTGTACCTTATTCAAAAAAGAAAACTCTACTTTTCTTTTTTCTCATCCTGATATTTCTTTACCAGTTCTTCACTGACACTCTTTGGAACCGGCTTAAAGCTTGCAAACTCCATGGTAAACTCTGCTTTCCCCTGGGTAAGAGAACGTAGTGTTGTGGAGTAACCAAACATCTCTGAAAGAGGAACCTCAGCTTCAACCACTGTATAGTTACCTTCCTCGGTTGTTCCGATAATCATACCACGACGCTGATTAATACTTCCCATAACGGCCCCCTGAAACTCGGAAGGCCCTTCCACCGCCACTTTCATGATCGGCTCCATAATAGTGGGTTTTGCCTTCATGTACCCTTCCTTAAATGCCCCGACTGCAGCAAGCTGGAAGGCAACATCAGATGAATCCACTGCGTGGAAGGCGCCGTCATTGATGACACAGCGAACACCAGTAACTGGTGAACCACATAAGGTTCCTTTCTGCAGGCTCTTTTTAAAGCCTTTATCACAGGAGCTGATAAACTCACGGGGGATGGCACCACCGACAATTTTATCTTCAAATTCATACTCACCCTCTTCAAGGGGCTCCATATAACCTGCCACACGACCGAACTGACCGGAACCACCAGTCTGTTTTTTGTGAGTGTAGTTAAAATCAGCACGCTGGGATATAGTCTCACGGTATGCAACTTGGGGAGCACCGACTTCAACTTCTGCCCCGTACTCACGTTTCATACGTTCAATATACACCTCAAGATGGAGCTCGCCCATTCCTGAAATAATAGTCTCGCCGGTTTCATGGTCAACAAAGGTCTTAAACGTTGGATCTTCCTTAGTGAAACGATTCAGAGCTTTGGACATGTTCACCTGGGCCTTGTTGTCACTTGGAATAACAGCCAGCGAGATAACAGGCTCAGGGATATGCATGGAGCTCATGGAACAGGTGATTTTACCATCAGTGAAGGTATCACCTGATGCACAGTCTACACCAAAGAGGGCTACGATATCACCGGCGCCACAGGAATCAATCTCTTCCATCTCATCGGAGTGCATGCGTACCAAACGCCCAACTTTTACTTTTTTACCAGTCCGGGTATTAAATACGGTATCGCCCTTATTCAAAGTTCCCTGATAGGTACGAACATAAGTGAGTTGACCGTACCTGCCATCTTCCAGTTTAAAAGCAAGCATGATGAGGGGATCATTGGAATCGTTGGTAACTGCAAACTCTTCCTCATCTTTTTCAAGATCAAGACCAATGTTTTCAACATCTGTTGGACAGGGAAGATAAGACTGTACAGCGTCAAGAAGGGGCTGAACAGCCTTATTCTTATATGCAGAACCGATAAACACCGGAGAAAACTCAAGGGCAAGGGTTCCTGCACGAACGGCATCCATCACCATTTCGGTGCTGATCTCTGTCTCTTCGAGCATGGCCTCCATCAGATCATCAGAAAACATGGAAACCGCATCAAGCAGCTCTTCACGTTTCTCTTCTGCAGCGTCCTGATATTCTGCCGGGATCTCTTCTTCACGGATGATCTCACCGTTTTCTCCATCAAAATAGAGTGCCCTCATGGTAACCAGATCCACCACACCTTCCAGCTCACTTTCAAGACCAATGGGAAGCTGCAGCATATGGGCATTCAGGCCCAGTTTATCTTGAAGCTGCTCGGTAACACGTTCGGGATTGGCACCGGTACGATCACACTTGTTGATAAATGAGATACGGGGAACGTTGTAGCGATCCATCTGCCTGTTCACTGTGATGGACTGGGATTGCACCCCGCCAACAGAGCAGAGAATGAGCACTGCACCGTCAAGCACCCGGAGGGCACGCTCAACCTCTACCGTGAAATCAACATGACCGGGAGTATCAATGATATTAATATCAACGCCCTTCCAGTTACAGTAGGTGGCAGCCGACTGAATTGTGATACCACGCTCTCTCTCAAGTTCCATGGAATCCATTTTTGCACCGACTCCATCTTTGCCACGAACATCATGGATTGCATGGATCCTGTCGGTATAAAACAGGATGCGCTCAGTCAAGGTTGTTTTCCCTGAGTCAATATGGGCACTGATCCCGATATTTCGCACATTACTTAAGTCTACACTCATGTCTGCTACCCTCTACCAGATTCTTCCTACCGGAAAACCGGCTCAGTCCACACTAAGTGAACCTAATATGAAATAAAAAAATAAGGAGCCACAGCACCCTGCAACTCCTTATTCAACAATTAAACCAATCGAAACGCCCCCTTCTCCCCGCCTCAAAACCCGTCCGAATAAAAAAACAGGCGTGATAATAACACATCATCCAAAACAGCAGTCACCCAAATACTGCGACACCGTCCGGCAAAGGACTAAAAAATCAGGATATTAGGCACTTCGAAAATTCTTACCAGACAATCCAAGGCAAGAAAAACCATTAATAATACTCTATTTAATCCTGCAAGGGAAGTCTTTTTTTCTTTTTCCATCTCTATTTCCCTTTTCGCCATCATCACCTGGTTGATTTCCCCACTGTTTCTTGACTTTTATACCCGTTCTCCCGTAACCTTAGAGAAGGAAAACAAAAATAATCACAGCCGGAGAGACGCGAACTTTATGCAAGATATTCTTACCATCTGCAACTACTGCGGTTGCGGCTGCGGCGTATACCTGTCCGTTACCCACAATCATGTGGTCGGTTCCTATCCCAGTAGAAATCACCCCATCAGCCGCGGCAACCTCTGCTCCAAGGGTTGGCACCTTCACGAGTTCGTCCATTCCAACAAACGACTCACCGACCCACTGTTACGAAAAAATGGAGTTCTTGAGAAAGTCAGTTGGGACGAAGCACTGGACACTACATCCAAAGCACTCATGACCGCAAAAGAAAAAACCGGACCGGATAGTATCGGTGTTCTCTCCTCTGCCAAATGCACCAACGAGGAAAATTACCTTCTCCAGAAACTCACCCGAATCGGACTCGGCACCAATAATATTGACCACTGCGCCAGGCTCTGACACTCTTCCACTGTGGTAGGTCTTGCCACAAGTTTCGGATCCGGCGCCATGACAAATTCCATAGCAGAGCTTGAAGAGGCCGACGTCCTCCTCATCACCGGCTCTAATACCACCACAACTCACCCCCAGATTGGACGGAACATACTCAAGGCCGTGGATCACGGTGCCAAGCTGTTGGTAATTGATCCGCGCAGGACCGATATTGCCAGGCAGGCCCATATCCACCTTGCCCTGCGGCCAGGCACCGATATCGCACTGATCAATGCGATGATGCGGATAATCCTAGATGAAAACTTGGCGGATGATCTTTTTATCTCTATGCGTACCGAAAACTTCATTCAACTCCGTGATTTCCTCCACCGCCTTGATCTTAAAGAGCTGGCAAAGATCACCGAAATCGACCTTGAAACAATCCGTAAAGCCGCCTGCATCTACGCCAGAAGCAGTAAATCTGTTATCTGTTACTGCTTAGGCGTCACCCAACACACCTGTGGCACTGATAATGTCCAAGCTGTGGCCAACCTTGCCATGCTCACTGGAAATGTTGAGAAAAAACACAGCGGAGTTGACCCCCTCCGCGGCCAGAACAATGTCCAAGGGGCCTGCGACATGGCCGCTCTGCCTGCCGTATTACCAGGATACCAGAGCCTTGAAGACCCGACTGTCCGAGCCAGGTTCCAGTCCGTGTGGCAGCGGGAACTTCCCCGAAAAACCGGCAGAAGTCTCACCGAAATGACCCACGCCGGAAAAGATGGTCCCATTAAAGCCATGTTTATCATGGGAGAAAATCCAGCCCTCAGTGACCCTCACCTGAACCGGGTGGAGGAGACATTGATTAACCTTGATTTTTTGGCTGTCTCAGACATCTTCCTCACCGAGACAGCACAGTTTGCCAATGTGGTATTTCCTGCTGCATCCTTTGCCGAAAAAGGTGGCACCATAACCAACTCCGAACGCAGGGTGCAACTCTGCCGCCGAGCCATACCACCCATCCACAACTGCCGTCCTGACAGCGAAATTATCATGGAGCTTGGTCATCGTATGGGCTGCCCGGGGATGGATTTCAACTCTGATGCAGAAATCATGGAAGAAATCAGCCTCCTTGCTCCCATTTATGGCGGCATGCACTACGATCGCCTTGCTGAAAATCATGGATTGCAGTGGCCCTGCCCGGATCGCCACCATCCCGGCACAGAATTTCTTCATAAATACTATTTTGCCAGAGGAAAGGGACAATTCACCATAACCAGACACCAAGAACCCTCTGAAAAAGCAACAAAAAAGTTCCCCTTTACCCTGGTCACCGGGCGTGGTTCCTACCATCATTACCACACCGCCACCATGACTAGAAACTCCATACGCCTAGTTCGGGAATATCCCCAGGCGAAACTTGAAATTCACAAGGATGACTGTGAAAAACTCAATATAGGTGATGGTGAAATGGTGGAACTCCACTCAAAACGCGGTACGGTCCAAATATGCGCCCAGGTTACAGACCGAGTTAAACCGGGAACTGTCTTTTCCTCCTTCCACTTTTTTGAAGTGCCCATCAACCAGCTCACCGTCGATGTCATGGACCCCAAATCCAAATGCCCGGAGTTCAAAGTCTGTGCAGTCGCCATTAAAAAGGTGCACCATGATTGACCTTAAAGAGCTTATTCTTCCAAAAGACAATCTCATTCCTTTGTTGCGCAAGTTAAACAAAGATGCCCGCCTTGTGATACCTGTAAAAAACGACCATGGTGATACCCTGTTCACGGAAATCAGTGACCTTGACACCACAGAGATTGATCTTATAAATCAGCCCCAGGCCTCCTTGAAACCTTTCTTTCTCCCCCAGCAGGAGACACTGGCACATTACAGTATCAACAGCAACCAGTACTGCTTCACAGCCCCTGATGCTGCTATTGATACCATTTTTTTTGGGGTCCGCTCCTGTGATCTTACCGCCCTGCTTTACATGGATCTAATCTTTTCGAAACCATCAAAGGATGCCACATACTACGACCGTCGCAACCACTCTCTTATCATCACCCTGGGGTGCAACAATCCCTTTGAAAACTGTTTCTGCGAAGCAACAAACAGCGGCCCTTACCTGGAGTACGGCTATGGTCTGCAATTCATTGATCTCGGTGATCGCTATTACGTCTCAGCCGGCAGGGGGAGAGGTGCTGACCTTCTGGAGAGATGGAGTTATTTCTTTCACGAAGTAGGAGAAGAGGACCACAAGGTGCGTTATCAGCTCTTCCTTGAAGCCCGCGGGCAGTTCAGCAGAAACATTCAGCTCACCCATGCCTGCCAGAAGCTTCAAAAAGAAACCGTACCTGATGAAATCTGGCAGTCCCTTGCCGAGCGCTGCTATGACTGTGGCGGCTGCGCCTATGTCTGCCCCACCTGCACCTGTTTTTCTGTGGACGACAAGCCGCAAAGCAGTAATACCGGAATCCGGGTTCGTAGCTGGGATGCCTGCACCAGCGACGGATTCACTCGCATGGCAGGAGGGCATAACCCGGTAACCAGGGACAGACAGGCACTGAAAAGACGTTTTCTTCACAAACTGAAATACGATTTCGCAAGTCACGGCAAGGCCTCCTGCACAGGATGCGGTCGCTGTGTTGACATCTGTTTTGGCGGGGTTGACATCACGACTTTCATTGAGCTCTTCACAAGGCAGCAGAATCCATGAACAGATCTTTCATTCCTGCACAGACTGTAATTCGAGAAATTATTCCAGAAAACGACCAGATTTCCACATTCAGGATAGAAATCATCGATAAAACAATACTTTTCACATTTCTTCCGGGCCAGTTTCTCATGATATCTGTCCCCCATTGCGGAGAGGCCGCCATCTCCATATCATCCTCCCCTGATGCTCTGCCACTCATTGATCTTTCAATCAGAAGGGCAGGAAAACTCACCACTGCCATTCATGCCATGAAAAAAGGTGCACAGCTGGGAATACGCGGCCCATTTGGCACTGCTTTTCCAGTGGAAACCTTTGCAGCCCGCAACCTCCTCTTCGTGGCAGGCGGTATAGGACTGGCTCCTTTAAAAAGTGTCATTGATCACTGCCTCTTTCAGAATGGTGTTGAAGAAGATGCCGTGCTGAGCATAAGCCTGCTCTATGGCAGTAGAAGCCCATCAGACATCGCTTTCCAGCGGGTTATTAACGAGTGGCAGGAACAGGGAATCGATGTTCATCTGACCGTGGATGAAAAAGATGAGCACTGGAACGGTGCCGTTGGACGAGTAACAGAACTTCTCGACGACACCCGGACAGCCAACAACACCACAGCTCTCGTTTGCGGGCCTCCTGTGATGATCCGCTCTGTCATCGACAGACTCAAAGCCCTCGGCTGTGAAGACACAGATATTTTCATCACCCTTGAACGTCACATGAAATGCGGCATGGGACTCTGTGGCCATTGTCACCTTGACAGTAAACTGATTTGCACCGATGGCCCTGTCTTCAGTGTGAGTGCATTAACAACAATGGATGTGATGGAGCTTTGCTGATGAACAATACACAATCTACCCACAGTGTCACCTTTGCCCCGGAAGGACGGAGCATTACGGTAATGAAAAACAGCAGCCTCATCCAGGCCGTACGAAAAGCCGGTCTCCACATCAATGCTTCCTGTGGCGGGGCAGGCGTCTGCGGCAAATGCAAAATAATTATTGAACAGGGAGCCGTCCTTGGCGGGGAAAGCGAAAAACTCTCACAAAAAGACTACAACAATGGCTATCGACAAGCCTGCACAACCGAAATCATCGAAGATGTGACAGTCCGCATCCCTGAAGAGTCAGGACGGCAAAAAGGAGGGTTGAGCACTGATATCCCACCAAGACATAGAGCCAGAATGCACGTTTTCAACATCGATGATCTCAAAAAAGCGGGAATTTTTTATCCTCCCGTTGAAAAACTGCGTCTTGAGCTCTTAAAACCCACTGCAAATGACAATCGGGCTGATGTGGGCCGTCTTATCCAGGGACTGGCCGACCAGCACAACAAGCACCGCTTGGTAACAGACCTTCCGGTGCTTCGGAAAATACGACGTGCCCTTCGGGAAAAGGACTTTTTAGTCACGGTCACCCTGGAGCAACCCGTCAATAACAGGTCGAAATGCCATCTCCTGAACATCCAGCCAGGAAGATGGGACCATCGAAATTTCGGCCTGGCCGTTGATATCGGGACAACTACCATTTACGGGGTACTCATAGACCTCCACAGCGGCAAAATACTTGCCAAATCATCCTGCTACAATCCGCAGATGAGCTATGGTGAAGACGTCATTGCCAGAATCATCTACGCCGAAAAACCTAAAGGCCTGGTCATGATGCAGGAACTGGTTGTGGAATCCATCAACGGCCTTATTAATGATATGTTAAGCGAAGTGACGCTGCCCGGTGATGATAACAAGAGCAGCCCCATCGACAGGGATGAGATCAACTCCATCACCATTGCCGGAAACACCACCATGACCCATCTTTTCCTGCAACTGGAACCGGACAACATCAGACGATCACCTTATGTTCCTGTTTCAACATTCTTCCCGCCAATGCGTGCAGCTGATCTTGGCCTGGAATTAAAACGACACTGTGCTGCACTCCTGTACCCGGCCATATCAAGTTATGTTGGCGGTGATATTGTGGCAGGGGTCATGGGATCCGGCATGTACCGAACCGAACAGCTCACTCTCTTTATCGATGTGGGAACAAACGCGGAAATTGTCATCGGTAACAGGGAATGGCTTGCCTGCGCGGCCTGTTCGGCAGGCCCTGCCTTTGAAGGTGGAGGAATCACTCATGGAATGCGCGCTGTGGAAGGGGCCATCAGCGACTTCAGCATAAACCCTGAAACCCTTGAACCCATGAATATCACAGAGGGTAACAAGGCACCCATTGGTATCTGCGGCTCCGGACTCCTCATCATTGTAGCCACTCTTTTTGAACATGGTATTGTAAACCCGAGTGGTAAATTTAACGACATTGACACTCCACGCATTAGAAAGGGCAGAAGTGGAATGGAATATGTACTGGCGTGGGAAGATGAGTGCGCTGCAGACCATGACATTGTCTTAAATGAGGTGGATATTGACAACTTTATCCGTGCCAAAGCCGCCATTTTCGCGGGAGTTGCCACCCTTCTTGACCAAGTGGGCCTACAGGTAGGCGACCTTGAACAGATCATTCTTGCAGGTGGCTTCGGTTCTTTTATCGACCTTGACAGCGCCATGACCGTGGGACTGCTCCCTGAGGTGGATCCTGATAAAATTCTCTATGTGGGGAATGGCTCCCTGATGGGTGCATGGATGAGTGAACTCTCAAATCACATCCGCCAAGATGTGGTCTCAGTGGTCCGCAAAATGACCAGCTTTGAACTCTCGGAAGTCCCCGGTTTTAAGGATCAATATGTGGCCTCTATCTTTCTTCCCCACACCGACCTCAGCCTCTTCCCAAATGCCGGTAAGCGATTCGCCACCTGCCCTCCTCCATCCGGCAGGAAACACTTCAGGAGTTAGCAGGATCATATTTTTAACACAAAAATAACCTGAACTAAACAAAAGCATAACACATCCAGTGCATAGTAGATTGTATATATGTCACTTCAATCTCTGGGAACTGGTGCGCCATGCTATACATCTCTCTATCACTTTTACTACTCCTGCTGGTCGTTGTTACACTTTACTTCTTCCGATCTCTGAAAACATCAGGAGTGCCAGCCAATGCTGAACTACTCATCAAGGCCTGGAACTCAAGCTCCGGCAATGAATCTTGTCGATCCTCCAGGAGCAGGCCTGCACAGCACTCCACTTCTGGGCAGACTGCTGCCAATTGTTTGAACTAAAGCAACAACCCGACATAGTTTAGACCCTTGATAACCATCAGAATGCAGTTTTACAGATCCAGAGCTGTTCCATTGGGAAGCCGAGAAATGGTCGCACTCAGGTCTATTTGAAAAATTACTCGTCGTCCTTCAGGTATCATTCATCGTTTTTTTGTCTTTACACGACCAAAGATTGCTCTACTACCACCCTGCTCAAGTGCAGTGCCAACAACTTGACCCGGCCTTCACCAGCAGCCAAGAGGTACCTGTGCATACAGAAAAAAACATGTAGATACTAATAGTTACAAACATGGAACAAAAAATGCAATTTGCATATCAGGAGGTATACCATGTCAGAGTATCAGGTACAAAAAGGTGACACCATTGCCAGGGTCATTCAGCAGTTCAAGACAGACTGGAAAACCGTACGCAGCAACAACCCGGAAGCGGTGGGTCGCTCTGCAAAAAATGGCAACTGGTTCTTGAGAGAAGGAGCCACCTTGAACATTGACAACTCATTCCAGAAATCCCTGGAAGATGCCAGCCAACCACAAAAATCCCACCGACAACCTGCTGCGGCCCCAATTTCAATCCCGAAAAGTCACAGTAAAATTGTTTTCAATGACCATACACCACTTCGTGACACCACAGTGACCAGCAAGACCACTGTGGCTGGAGGGAAAAGGGCTCAGCTGGTGGAACACACTATACAAGCAGGAGAAACCCTCTGGGAACTCGCCATAAAAAGATACCATGTTAATCTAAAAGACATTCTTGCTTACAATGACATAACGGATCCAAAAACTCTGCAGATAGGCCGAAAGATTCAAATTTACCTCCCTGAAAAAAGTGGAGAAGAGCCTGTGGTCGCCAGCTGGTACGGACAAGATTTTCACGGAAAGCCCATGGCCAATGGAGAGATCTACGACATGAATGGTTCCACCATTGCCCATAAAGAGATTCCTCTGGGAACAACGGTGGAATTGAAAAACACCAAGACCGGGGAGATGGTCCAGGCAGTAGTTACAGACCGAGGTCCTTATATTGAAGGCCGTGACGTAGACCTTTCTTACGGTCTGGCCAAAAAACTCTCACTGGTGGAACAGGGTGTGGGAAACCTGGTAATGCGAGTCCTGTAGTCGGTCCTCAATCGAGTCAGTTTGCACCGTACTCCTGCTCATCAATAAACTGTACCCCTTCCATAATCAACCCCATAAAACCACCGAAAGGCTCCCTGTTCTCAAACTCAAGGGGGATCCCTTTGGTGTAACTAAAGTGACCGGCTTTCTTCCCAAGCAGAGCAAAAAGGGCATCTTTATCCATAAGATCTTTGTAACGAACCTGCATCAGTTCCCCTTCTTCAAACAATACAACCGCCCTAGCATCATCAAGTACCAGTTCAACCGTCCCCGTTTTCTGACTGGAGTTAATCAATTGAAACAACTCCACAATACTTATCTCATCAAGTTCTCCGGACATCCCGGACGTGATATTTCCGGAACGTAGAGCCATGGCTTGAGCCCGATCAACCAGCATTTTCAATAGGAATAGCTGCAGTACCGGGTATTTTTTCAAGACATGCTTGAAGTTTTTGATGCTCAAAAGTGCTGCCTCGGTCTCAAAAAGGGAATGAATGGAACAGGATACAGGCTCTCCGGAAAGCAGGCTCATCTCACCAAAAATCTCGCCTTTTCCCATTTCGGCCAATCTTTGCCCATCTTCTGCAATAACACCTACCTTCCCGGCAAGCAGGATGAACAACTGGGTCCCCGGCTCACCTTTTTTCAACACAATCTTATCCTTAGGATACGTTTTCAACTCAAGAAGTGAGGCAAGATCGTAAAGAGCACCATCATCCAGGGACTCAAAGAGCGGAAAATTACGAAGTTTGCTGTAAAACTTATCAAGATGCTTTTTTCTCCTCCGCTCCTCTGCTTCCGAAAGCAGTTTCATCTGCAGAGTGGAAAAACCCTTTTCCTTCTTATATTCGAAATGGAGTAGCCCCTTGCAACCACCACAGTCAAATTTAGATTTCTGGACGTTAAGATGGGAAAACCGCTCAAAGCTCTCTTTTTTGGAGGTGATCTCTATGAGTTTTTCCACAAGAACCATGCAGACAGCCTTGGCATCGGGCAGCACGGCACAGAGATCCGCCACCTTCAATTCCTCCCCGACATTATAGATGGGACAGAGTCGCTCTTCGGTTATCACAAAAATAGCATCTCGAAACTTTTTTTCCTGTAGCACGGTACCTCCGGATTACTTAACTCGCTGAATTTTCTTACTCTGCTTTCTCCAGTCGGGAGCATCTGCTCTCCCTAGTATATTGCTTCCACATCGGATCTTCATAGCTATCATGACAGCTTATGCATTGCCCTACCATAAGAATACTTCGCAATTCCTCTTTATTAAAGGGCCGAAGCTCGGGACGTGACGAATGCTGCAAAGCCACACCGTTGATATCCACGAAGGCATCCAGAGGAACGGTCTGCCCTACAAGGGTATCCACGCCCTGATTAATCCCCGCAAAGGACCAGACACCCTCTGCATCCACCGAGACAGTTCCCTCACCGAGGCCCACGGTTTTCGTGGATTGGTGGCAGTCCGCGCAGCTCCTGCCGCTGGCCTGAGTGGTGTGAGGATTGATGGCAGCCATGGTAAAGCGATTGAATCCGCCCTCCACGTTACCGTCTTTGTCTATGAGGGTTACCACGTCCTGGCAACCGGGAGTTACAATAACCACCTCATCATTCCACAGGGCAAGCATCGGTTTTTCATAACGGATATAGGATCTGCCCTCCTCCCACATCCCCGCTGTTTCTTCAAGGGTCAGTTTATCCAGATGCTTCTGCGTTTCGTCTCGCTTGGCATGACAGCCATAACATTGGGGAACCCATGTTGAATGACAAGATTCACAAGTCATCCGTTTGTGTCCTTCAAAATCACAAACTCCTTTTTTAGGCTGTGCCAGGGGGTAAACTTTGTCATTTATTTTCCCCGTCATCTGGAATTTATCGCCTTGTTTGCTGATATTAATCACTGGATCCCCCTTACGGGTGATACCGGGTTTTTCGGAGTGACACATCTCACAGGAGATCTCAAGTTGATCTTCGTAATGGGCATAGCTGGTGCCATCACCCATAATCTCATTACGGGTATGGCAATCAATACAGGCCATCCCTTTCTGATGATGAATATCTTCGGCAATTTCCAGATAAAAGCGTTGTCCGGGCAGCTGTTTTGAACTCATGCCCCCTTTCTCATAGGGAGTTCCATACCCTTCTGATTCAAATATGCCAGTGTATGAGAGCCCTATTCGACCGGAACGGTTATGACAACGAATACAGTTTTCCTCTGCGACCTTCCTGATAATAAGGGGATGCTGTTTCTTTTTCTGTACCCTGATATCGTCACCGAATCCGGCAACGCCCTGCACTTCCTCTCCTTCTGGCAATAGATAGTGACAGGCAGAACAACCACCACCCTTTTCATTGAAAAAGTCAGGTGCACCTGGCAGGTCATTCTTCTGCTTCCAGAGATGACAGGTTGCACAGAGTTTTCTGAAATAATCCAGTGCCAGAGATGTTTCACCACTGTCCATCAGCTGTTTGACTGTAAGATCACTATCCTGGCTATCACTCTCATCCCAGTAATAGAGCAGGGTCCCAATGATACCGCGGTTGGTTGCCATCAGCGAGTTCATCACCTTTTTCACATCTGTAGGATGACAACCCTCAATTCCACAGGTCTTTTCCACAACCCGCAGGTCACCGGGATTCAGAACCATATCCTTATGGCCGCGTTCCTTATCTATGGCTAAGGCATCACCAAGATGACACGATGCACAGCCTATCACCCGCGGATCATGAGCAGGGTCAAGTTTTTCCTCCAGGTGACAGGAAAGACACATGTCAATGCGGCCGCTGGTGGTAATATACACATGATCCGGCCTCTTTGTTGTCATCTCACGGTAGATAAGCAATCCCACCGCCAAGAGTAACAACAACAGAAATATCTGTTTTCGGTAACTCCAACCACTGCCATTCGATTTATCCATTTTACTCATCCGTCAGCCCTGATAATTTTGCACATTGGGAAACCTGCGACCATAACCAAAAGCTTTGCCGGTCACCTTCAGCCCCATGGGTGCCTGCTTACGCTTATACTCATTAATACGCACCCGTCGCAGCACATCGGCAACGAGTCCTTCCTCAAAACCACGTTCCACAATTTCCGCGACCCCGAGATGCTCCTCGAGGTGTAACTCTAAAATTTTATCTAAAACTGCATAGTCCGGCAAATCATCCTGGTCGCACTGATCCGGCTTCAGCTCAGCCGTGGGGGCCTTGGTAATAGTCCGATGGGGAATAATCTCACCATCCCTGTTCATATAACGAGACAGTTCATAAACCAGTTGCTTGGGTAGGTCTGAAATGACTGCCAGGCCTCCATTCATATCACCATACAAGGTGCAATAGCCCACCGCCATTTCACTTTTGTTTCCAGTGGATAAAAGTAGATGTCCGAATTTGTTTGAGAGCGCCATGAGCAGGTTTCCTCGAATTCGCGCCTGGAGATTCTGCTCCGTGAGATCAGCAGGACTTATGTCAGCATCTCCAAACAACGGCCGCAGGCACTTTTTAAAAGATGAGAACAACTCACTGATTGGGATCACCTCAAAACCACAACCAAGATTTTCAACCAGTTGTCGTGCATCTTCCATGGAATCATCTGAACTATACGGCGAAGGCATGGCAACACCAAGAACATTCTCAGGGCCAAGTGCCTTTACGGCAAGGGCGGCAGTGAGAGCAGAATCTATCCCACCGGACAGACCAAGGACCACAGTAGAGAAACCACATTTACGCACATAGTCACGGATGCCCATGACCAGTGCATCACACAACGCTGCCAGATCTGCCTCCTCCACATCTTCACATATGCTGCCACTCCAATCGGAACTATCAACCAGGAGCACATCTTCCTCAAAACCGCAGGACCATGCCCGCACGATCCCACTCTCATCCATGGCCATACTGCGCCCGTCAAAGAGTAGTGAATCCTGCCCCCCCACCTGATTCACATAGAGCAGGGGAACATGATACCGGGTACATATATTTTTGAATAAACGCTGCCGGACCGCTTCTTTTTCCCGTTGAAAAGGAGATGCAGAGATATTAATCAGACAATCTACTCTCCTGCCACCAGCAAAGAAGGAACATACCGGATCAATCCCGTACTCGCCCACCTCTGAATGCCAAATATCTTCGCAGATGGTGACCCCGAATTGGATCCCGTCACATTCGATCACTCCAGAAGAAGTCCCAGGCTCAAACCAGCGTTTTTCATCAAAGACATCGTAGGTGGGCAGCAGCTGCTTCTGAATTTTTTGAACCACTGCCTTTTTTCGGATAAAAAAGGCACTGTTATACAGCTTCTTTCCTGAATTTCCCCAACTCCTTTTCTCAATACAGCCCAGAAGGACATCGATTTCAGGAAGTTTTGCACAAAGATCCGCAAGGGCCTTGTCATGGTCGGCAAGAAAAGCCGGTCTTTCAAGAAGATCGCAGGGTGGATATCCGGAAATGGCCAGTTCTGGAAAGATGATTAAGCTGCATCCATTTATGCAGGCGTCATGACAGGCATCAAGAATGTTGCGAGTATTTTCTGCAAAATCCCCGATAATCGGATTTATCTGAACTAAAGCTATTTTCATACAGTCTCAATGTAAGCTGAAGGGAGCTAGTAATTTTTCCAAACATACCTAATTTCGGATATTGCATTTAAATTTCAAAGTGTTACTGCAAAACCTTCTCTAAAGCCACCACGAATTCAGGTGTGTGATGCTTATGCATGATGTCGTAAACAATGCAAGTCTTTCTACCATATTCCCTATTGTTGTCCAAGCGCTGTCACGCTTCAAAAGGGAAGTTCACAATTAACCCCGGCCTGCCACCCCAACAAAACACCGTAATATGTTGAAATAATAGGGCATAGCACTTACAGGAACACGGAATCCAACTAGTTACGATATCATATCAAGGAGTTAAAGCTTATTTTCGTTTCATTTTTCATAAAACATTGTTAAAGTTAAGCAATACTGAATCTTATATTCATGTTTAGCAGTACCGGTACCAGACGACAGACCGACATGAGTGTCTTAACAGATTACTTCCCTCGCAAAAGACACCATCAATCTGTCAGATACTTTCAGAAGTTCTCCCCTCACATGCAGAGGTGTCAGCAACCATGACTCTATGTAACCAGGACAGCTCTTCAACCAACATACAACTCCTGCAGCAGAATATCCGCAACTCTCTTTCCAGCGCTCCCGGAGATTCCACCGTTCAATGTCGTCACCTGCAACCCTTTATCTCCGGAATGAAAAAAGAGGCGTGCAAGATAATTCTCAACAACCTAGTGCAACTCAACTTTACCCAGGAAGACGCCTGTAAATACTGGGACGCTATTGTCAAACACGCAGATAAGATGCAGGATCACCTCAATCGTAAAGTGGGCCTTGCCACCGCCTCCTGCGACTATTTCAGCTCGATTCAACCCTACCTCACCAATCCCAAGCTGATAGAAATTGCCCGTTTTGAGGAAACTCTAAAATCCGCATACCAGGATTTCCTCACAGGATTACTCTCTCGCTGGGCATTTCAGAACTCTTTTGAACAGGAAATTTCAAGGGCAAAACGTCACAATCAGGATGCCACAATCATCTTCTTTGACCTTGATACTTTCAAAGAAATCAACGACCGACACGGGCACCTGGCTGGAGATGCCGTTTTAAAAGAGGTGGGGGAAATCCTCCTGAGTTCAAAACGAAAAGAAGATGTTGCCTGTCGTTATGGCGGTGATGAATTTATCATTTTACTTCCTGAAACCAATAAATTCATGGGCCTGATGGTGGGAAAAAAGATCCTGGAACAGATTAACAAAATTGTCATCCACTACGAAGGAGCAGATATCCCTGTTTCCTGCAGCGCCGGTTTAGCATCGTTCCCCCTTGACAGCAGTGACGGAGCAGGTCTGATAACCTGTGCCGATCGAGCCATGTACCAGGCCAAGAGCCGTGGTACCCATGAACTCAACCTGTTTTCAGAAGAAAAAAGAGTCTTCACAAGGATTGATTTTGATAAAAAAATCAAAATACATTCTCTGGAACAGAAGCAAGACGACGGCTGCAGCAGGGCAAAAAATATCAGCGAAAGCGGTATCCTTATCTCCTGCCATGATTGTTATGCCATTGGCACCCGGCTGGAATTACAGATACCAGTTCAAGACAGTTCGCACCTGACCATCACCGGTTCCGTGGTTCGAGTTGAACAGTTTGACAGCAACGTGTTCGATATCGGCCTCAGTTTCCTTCACCTGGATTCCAACAGCGGCCCCACTCAGGAGATAAGTGATCACATACTGCAGCAACTCGCCTCACAATAGCTGCCCCCTTAACCCAGCACACTTTTCTGTGGATAATAAAAACCTAAAAAAAACCCCTGAAACCAAGCAATTCACAGAACTCCTGTCACTCCTCTATCTGGCCTTGAAAAATATCCAGCTCTACCCTGTCGGACATTCCATGGTGAAAAATCGTCTTGCTGTGGCCCATCAACTTCTCTCCCGGATACTCCTCAACAGAAAAACAATCCTCTTTGGCATTGCCAGAAACGTTATCACCTACAATGGCCAACCCATTGGTGACGATTCACAGGCCTGCGGTACCCTGGCAAAAATTCTCGGTCGTCACGAAATTGCCTCCATGAGGTTTTCATATGGGATAATGCAGCACTCTCTCTTTCTGTTTCTCAAGGCAGTGGGGGTACTGCCTGAACAAAATCAGTCCGGGAAAAGTCTGCAGCAGCAACTCTCTACTCTCAACCTGCCCCACATAGATGTGGAGATAATTAATTACGACTACTTTGACCGCACAGATGATACAGGAACTGCTGCAAAAAACGGAAAAGCACCCCCCCTTACATGGCTCACGTTCACCCAGAAGCTGACTAGTGGCATACTCGGATTCTCCGGCAACAGTAAATCCGGTGATATGGGAAACAGACTTACAGCCCCCGAAGCTCTCGCAGCAGCTATCAACCATCATGCCGGAAAACAGCCTGAGATCATACAACTATTCTCATCTCTTCTGGACCAGATGTTAAAACAGGACTCTGAAAGCAGTCTGTCATCTGCCTCATTCGGGGGTCGGGAATTCAGTAAAATTATCGCCTCACTCAACCCGGAACTCCGGGCGCAGTTCCTTAACACAACCCTTGAGCGCTGTGACCAGAGTTTTGTCCACAGTAATCCTGAAAAACTCCTTGAGACTTTTTCTGACACCGTTGTGCTCGACATGATCCAGCAGATCAATAAAAAGAATGTCCAGGTTTCTCCGGCGCTGTTGAACCTGATCAAGAAAATTTCCAGAATTCGTTTCACGGCAGAAACAACAACTCCTAGTGCTATAGCCAGACAGAGAGAAATGGACAACCTCCTAGACCCCGAACATTACAGCATCAATGTCAGTGAAAAATATCATAACACGCTCCAGAAGCTGGCGGAGAGCCCATTACCACCGACACCTCAACAGGCTGTTTTCCCACTGGAAGAACATCTGGAAACTCTGGAAGAGTCCCATCTGAACCGGCAAATCGTCCGGGCAACTCTTCTCTTTATGCGACAGACAGAAGATGATACGGAATACCAGAGCCTTGCAGCCAAGCTCATTGAAATCTGCCTGGTACTACCTGATAGCGGTGACTTCAACCTCCTCCAAACCAGCATCAAACTTCTCAGAAAACAGGCAAAACAAAAAAAATCAGAAACCGTGCGAAAGACTGCTAAAGACTGCCTGCAACAGCTGAGTTCCCTCGATTTCATTGACTACATCTACTCAATCCTTCCAGAATGCACAAAAGAGGAAAGACGAAGTGCAGCTGGCCTCTTCAACCTTCTCTGCCCGGCTATCCTTGACGAACTCCTCAAAATATTCTCCATGAGCCAGAAGGTCTCAGAGAATGACCTGCTGGTCACCATTTTCAAGGTATTCAGACTTGAAACACTTACCAGGATCTTCACACTTCTTCCAAAAACAAAAACAAACAACAATATACTCAAACTCCTCTCGCTCATAGAATACCTAGGTATCCAGGGAACTGTCCGGCTCCTCCACCCCCTCTTAGACCACCAGAACCCTGATATCAGAATGAAAGTAATGGGAATGCTGCTACCCATCCACGATGAGGAGGCCATCGCAACCCTCGGATCCATGCTGGAATCAAATAATGAAAACACGGTGAGCACAGCAATAGAACTCTGTGAAATTCACAATCCTGCGCCATGTATCCCCGGCCTGATAAGGCTCCTGGAGCACCAGTTTATAAAACAGACAAGTATTGAGAGAAACAAAAAACTCTTCATGATACTCAGCCAGATGGGTGACAGCAGGGCGCTGCCCAACCTTGAAAAAGTTGCCTTTACTAAATGGCCCTTCCACAGAGAGCAGGTCACATCAATGAAACGGGTCCTTTTCTATTCACTGAAAGGATACCCGGATCAGGAACGAAGAACACTGGTCAGAAAAGGTCTCAAGGTGAAAGACAAAGAGATTCAGAAAATATGCCATGCCCTGCTCCCAGATTCCTCTAGGCAAGGGGGAAAAACATGAAACAGCAGCAGAGACAAGACACAAAGATGCACAAACAGGTATTTAATACCCTGTACCTGCTTAGAATAGTCATCAGTAATACCCGGCTTTATTCTCTGGATCATCCCAAAACAAAAGAGATGATCGCCAAGACTCTCAGCAGCCTGAACAAGACCCTGTTCACTATAAGAGAACTCACCATCCTTATCATAGACAATGATCTGATTATTAACAACAGAGCCATTCGACCTGAAGAGTCAGATTATTTTTCTCTTTTTATCACCGTTCTCAAACAGAAAAACATCGGGCATGTCTCCTTTAAAAGAGGTCTCACAATGCGGGAACTGACCCTTTTCCTCTCTGACCTCTCATCTAAAAGCGCAACCACAGTATACAACGGACCGGGAATTTCTTCCGGAAAACTGGGCCTGAAAGAGGATCCCCATGACAACACCCCCCTCCATGATCCGCTGCTCTTCTCAGATGGTAAGGGCAGGAATTCCAGGAGTGACCCAGAACTCATAGCAAAACTCAAATCCCTTTCCAGGAAACAGTTGCTTCTGGCACAGGAACTTTATTTTTCCATAAAAAAAGATCAGAATTTTGACCTACGCGGGGTACAGGACAGCATGTCCTCTTTTGTGACCCTCTTTTCAAGAAATCTGAACCCTCTCTCCCTTCTGACCCCGCTGAAATCAAATGATGATTACACCTTTACTCATGTCATCAACGTCTGCATCCTGACCCTGGCACAGGCAGAATCTCTCGGATTTAAAGACCAGAATCTTTATGATATTGGTATAACAGCTACGCTCTATGATATTGGCAAGGGCTTTATTCCAGAGGAAGTATTGAACAAAGCTGGAGCACTTGACCCAGAAGAACAGGAGATCGTCAAAGAGCACTCCGCAAAAGGGGCAGAATACCTGCTTGGTATTCCAGAGGCACCGAAACTTGCAGTGCTGGCAGCATTGGAGCATCACATTCATTTTGATGGTGGCGGCTACCCGAACATAGGCAGAAGCTGGAAGACTAACATTGTTTCTCAGATAATTGCAGTAGCCGATACCTACGATGCCATGCGCTGTAAACGGCCCTATCGAAGACCAAGCTCTGAAAAACTAATCCGGGAACTCCTGGTCAGAAAAAAAGGGAAGATCTTCAATCCGTTTCTAGTGGATAATTTCCTGTCTCTGCTTTCAAGGAACAAACAGTAAGGGGTCTCATGAAACTTCAGACCCACTCCTTTCACCCCAATCACTTCTTTTCTTTTTTTGATCTCTGATATTTATAAACTGCCCGGTTATGTTCCCGAAGGGACTCTGAAAAATAATGACTGCCATCATTTTTTGATACAAAATAGAGAAAACTGCTCTCCTCGGGGTGCAACACTGCAACTAGTGCCGCCTTTCCAGGGTTGGAGATGGGAGCAATGGGCAATCGTTTAATGGTATAGGTGTTATAGGGCGAAGGGGTGCGCAGATCCTTACGACTCAGTTTACCGGAGAACCCTTCAATACCATACATAACAGTGGGATCAGACTGCATCCGCATCCCCTTTTTGAGACGGTTCAGAAACACTCCCGCAATAAGTGGCCGTTCACTGGCTTTGGCAGTTTCCTTTTCCACCATGGAAGCCAGTATGAGTACATCATAATCTGTGAGCTCCATGGGAGCCGGAACCTTAATGGCATCCCAAACCTCAAAAAAATGGCTGACCTGCATACGGAGCAGGTCAGCTGTGGTCTGTCCCTTTCTGGTAAGGTAATAGGTATCCGGATAAAGATACCCCTCAAGAGTGCTCCGACCCTCGAGTCCCAGTTTTTTTATGAAGAGAGGATCCCCTGCAAGACGGATAAATTCCTCTGGGTCACACCAGCCATCTTCTGCAAACACCTCTGCAATCTGCGTAATGGTCAATCCTTCACGGATGGTGACGGCATGTTGGATCGCTTTTGCTGAAGCAAGCTCTTTCAAGATCTCCTGGGGCGTCTGACCACGATGCAGCGTAAACTCTCCTGCCTGCAATTTGGCAGCAATTCCCAGATAACGGGCAAGTACAGGAAACCGTGCATCATCCGGCACTAGGCCAGCATCTGCCAAGATAGCATTGATCTCTTTGACAGATGCCCCAAGGGGGATAATGACCGTTGCGGTTTCAGTCCTCTCTCCGTCTGCCACCTGACTTACAAACTGAAGGAACCAGCCCCCCAGCCCCAGCAATGCCAGAAAACACAAAAGGACCATCCCAAGGATGATCCTTTTGCCACTGAAACAACCGTCAGAATTCTCGATTTCAGATACCATCAGCCGCTACTGTTTTTTCCTGTCCTTTTTCAGAGTCCCGCTAAAAGCAATTTCCACCACTTCATCCATGTCCTTCACCGGATAAAAAGTCATTTTTTTGCGGATCTCAGAAGGAATCTCTACCAGATCTTTTTCATTCTGTGCCGGAATAATCACAGTGGTGAGATCGGCACGAACAGCGGCCAGGGCCTTTTCCTTTAAACCGCCAATGGGCAAAACCCTGCCCCGCAGAGTAACCTCACCTGTCATGGCAAGTTTTTTTGCGACCTTCTTACCCGTGATGGCAGAATAAAGAGCAGTAGCCATAGTGATTCCCGCAGACGGTCCGTCTTTTGGTATAGCACCAGCGGGTACATGCACATGAATGTCGTGCTTATCAAAGTACCCTTCTTTCACCCCAAGCTCATCACAGCGACTGCGGCAATAAGTGAGTGCGGCCTGCACCGATTCCTTCATCACATCACCAAGCTGTCCGGTGAGGGTCATTTTTCCTTTTCCTGGCATAATGTTTACTTCTATCTGGAGAATTTCTCCACCAACCTCGGTCCAGGCAAGACCTGTAACAAGTCCCGGCTGATACAACGCCTCTAGCTCTGATTCCGGTATTGTTTTGGGAGGTCCAAGATAGCGGTCAAGGGTATTACGGCTGATGGAGTAAGGTCCCTTTCCACCTTCTGCAATCTTCCTTGCCACCTTGCGGCAGATCTTTCCGATTTCACGTTCCAGGTTTCGCAAGCCTGCTTCATGGGTGTAATGGCTTACAATATATTCCAGCGCACCATCGGCAAAACGAAGATGACGAGCCTTGATACCATTCTCTTTAATCTGACGCGGCAGAAGATACTTATTGGCAATGACCACTTTTTCTTCCAGGGTGTATCCAGATAACTCAATAATCTCCATCCGGTCAAGAAGTGGCCCGGGAATAGTGTCGTAGCGGTTGGCCGTGGTGATGAACATAACTTTTGAAAGATCAAAAGGCATATTCATATAGTGATCAGAAAACTCGAAATTCTGTTCTGGATCAAGTACCTCAAGCAATGCAGATGATGGATCGCCACGGTAATCAGAACCAATCTTGTCAATTTCATCCATCATAAAAATCGGATTATTGGAGTTTACGTTCTTGAGCCCCTGAAGAATCCGGCCCGGCATGGCTCCGATATAGGTACGACGATGACCGCGTATTTCCGCCTCATCACGCATTCCTCCCAGTGACAAGCGGTAAAATTTTCTCCCCATGGCCCGAGCAATAGACTGCCCCAGTGAAGTTTTTCCAACACCGGGGGGACCTACAAAACAGAGAATAGGTCCTTTGGTCTCGGGATTCAATTTCCGTACAGCCAGATACTCGAGAATCCGTTCTTTGATTTTATCAAGCCCAAAGTGATCGTCATCAAGAACTTCTTTGGCAACTTTAAGATCAAGCTGATCCTTGGTGCCCTTTTTCCAGGGAAGATCAAGAATCCAGTCAATATAGGTCCGGATAATGGTTGCCTCGGAAGAATCAGGATGCATCATTTCCATGCGACCAATCTGCTTCTTGGCCTCTTTCCGGACAGATTTTGGCATTTTTGTCTTTTTGAGTTTCCGCAGCAGATCATCAATTTCCTGACCACGCTCATCACCATCGCCAAGCTCTTTCTGCAGTGCATGCAGTTGCTCACGCAGATAATACTCACGCTGGGATTTACTCATTTCTTCTTTGGCATCAGACTGAATTTTTGCCTGAACCGTGGAAACCTCAAGCTCTTTGGTGAGCAGTTCGTTCACCAGTTTCAATCGTTTTATGGGATCAATCTCTTCCAGGATTGCCTGAGACTCAGTAATTTTGAGACGCAGGTTCGAGCCAACAAGATCCGCCAGCCGCCCTGGTTCCTCAATGTTGTTGATGATCATCATCAGATCAGCAGAAAGGATACCGCGCAGGGACATGATTTTTTCTGTCTGCTCGCGAACGGTACGCATCAAGGCCTCTGTGGCCACATCTATCGCCTCTGATTCAGCCTCAACAATGGGCTTGATTTTCACGAGACTGTAGGGGTCGGTCTGCACATATTTTTTGACTTTGGCCTTGGAGACTGCCTGCACAAGAACCTTAAGCCTGCCATCTGGAAGCTTCAAGGTCCGCATGACCATGCAAACCATTCCAACCCTGTACAGATCCTCCGGCTCCGGATTATCACGGGTTGCATCTTTCTGAGTGAGCAACATAAGCAGCTTATCACCTTCAAGGGCTGCATTCACGGCTGCCACGGAACTTGGCCTCCCCACAAAGAGAGGGATGATCATATAATTAAAAACAACCACATCCCGAACAGCCATCATTGGCAGCTCATCGGGGATAACCATATCTTCATGGTCGGTAAAATCGTCCATGCCTATGGATAAAGAATCATTAAAATCCACAAAAACCTCCTGATATCAACAACAGAATAATCTGTCATTATTTATATTTGTCACAGAAACGTAAACACTGCCAATATTGAAGTCAAGCCAGCAATCACACCTGATGCAACTCACTTCATTTTTTCTTGTATATTTTTCTGTTTTCCTCCATACTGAATTCCTTCATATTTCCATAATAATACTTTATCCTGTTTTTCCCTGAGAGGAAAGAATGTTAAGCACAAAATCCTTTTTTGATCTGTCCCAATTTCCACATCCGACTCTTTTTGATAACAACAAACCGGTGTGGGATGCCCTGAACAACCTGAAAACCTACATGGATGCACACATCTACCCCGACCTTGACCGAAAACTGCTTCCAGATGCAGTTCCTCTTCCTCAAACTGTTGTTTGGTTTGAGAAACGCCTTATACCTGCCGAAGAATGTTCCATGGAATATGGCGACATCACCAAAGGAGAACTACTGGTAAAAAAAGGTGACACAGAACTCACAGGGGCTGCGGTGATCATGGCAGGTGCAATTATCTGCGGTGCCAGGATAGACTTAGAAAAAGGTGCACTGATTGAAGGGGGAGCACTGATAAAGTCCCCTGCGATCATCGGTGAATGCACTGAAATTCGCCAGGGAGCATACCTGCGCGGATACTGCCTCACCGGAAAGAGATGTGTTATAGGACACACCACTGAAGTAAAACACTCCATCTTTCTCAATGATGCCAAAGCTGGCCACTTCGCCTATCTCGGTGATTCCATTCTAGGCCAGGATGCAAACCTTGGGGCCGGCACCAAGTTTGCCAACCTCAAATTTCTCGGCGGTAACGTCTCCATCCGGACAAAAGACGGAACCGTGGATACGGGGCGCAGAAAATTTGGCGCAATTCTTGGGGACTATGCCCAGACCGGGTGCAATTCCGTCACCAATCCGGGCACTGTGATTGGTCAAGGTGGTATCCTCATGCCTAACACTACTGCCCCATCCGGATACCATCCCCCTAAAAAACTTATTCGATGATCCATATTTTTCAATGCTTTACGTCCGCTGACAATATATTATTTTTTTCAGAATTCGATACTGTTCATTAACACCTTTTGGAGAGAAACGCATGACCACCATCAGCAGTCAGGATTTCATCGACTCCATTGCAGACAGCCTGCAACATATCTCCTACACACACCCCATTGATTTTGTTCGTGCAATGTCCAGAGCTTACAAGATGGAAAAAAGTCAGGCTGCCAAGGACGCCATGGCCCAGATCCTGATCAACTCCCGCATGGCAGCAATGGGACAGCGCCCCATCTGCCAGGATACCGGCATTGTCACAGTTTTCCTAACTATTGGAATGGACTGCCGATTCGACACATCTAGATCCATTCAGGATATGGTTGATGAGGGAGTTGCCAATGCCTATAACAATGCCGACAATCCATTAAGGGCCTCGGTAGTTACAGATCCCGTTGGTGAACGTCTCAACACCCACGACAACACCCCGGCCGTAGTCTACACAGAACTCGTCTCCGGTTCCACTGTTGATATCCGCATTGCTGCTAAAGGGGGTGGCTCTGAAAATAAATGCAGATTCACCACTCTGAACCCTGGTGACTCTATTATTGACTGGGTCCTGAAAACAGTTCCCGGTATGGGTGCCGGATGGTGCCCTCCTGGAATCCTTGGTATTGGTATCGGAGGTACAGTAGACAAGGCCATGGTACTTGCCAAAGAATCTCTGATGCAACCCGTAGATATCCAGGAACTACAGGAACGAGGAGCAGAAAACAGCATTGAAGAACTCCGCCTGGAACTCTACGAAAAAGTAAACGAATTGGGCATTGGTGCCCAAGGGCTTGGCGGACTGACCACAGCGCTTGATGTTAAAATTCTTGACTGCCCAACCCATGCAGCATCGCTCCCTGTTGCCATCATTCCCAACTGCGCAGCTACCAGGCATATTCATTTCACTCTCGATGGAAGCGGACCTGCAGAATTCACTCCTCCGCGCATCTCTGACTGGCCTGATATTCACTGGGAAGTAGGTGAAAATGTAAAACGAGTTCACCTTGACAATATCCAGAAGGATGAAATTACCTCCTGGAAAGCTGGAGAAACCCTGTTACTCAATGGCACTATCCTCACCGGCAGGGATGCTGCCCACAAAAGGATACAGTCTCTTCTGGAAGCAGGGAAGCCACTGCCGGATGGAGTAAACTTTGAAGGAAAATTCATCTATTATGTTGGTCCCGTAGACCCTGTCAGGGATGAAATCGTAGGTCCGGCCGGTCCCACCACCGCCACACGAATGGACAAATACACAGACATGATGCTGGATAAAACTGGTCTCATCGGCATGATAGGAAAGTCTGAGCGCGGTGATGCCACTATCAATTCAATCCGTAATCACTCTGCTGTATATCTTATGGCAGTCGGGGGGGCAGCCTACCTGGTATCAAAAGCCATTAAAGCTGCCAGAGTTGTCGCCTTTGCAGATCTTGGTATGGAGGCAATATATGAATTTGTTGTGGAAGATATGCCCGTTACGGTCGCAGTTGACAGCCAGGGGGAATCTGCACATAAAACAGGTCCTGCCATCTGGAGCCAGAAAATACAGGACCTCAGAGTGCGTGATTGACAGTTGACACTCTTTCTTTCGTTGTTGACAACCGATGGTTCAACCCCTGTGTCAACAATCCTCTTTATTTACATTTGGAAACAAAATTTGATATGACGACACTTGCCCAGAAACTCACGTCTGCCCTCGAAGTTACCGCTGGATGCACAGAACCAGCGGCCATTGCCTTTTGTGCCAGTTTTGCCGGAAAATATCTTGAGGAAAACCCAGATAAAATTATTCTCCGCATTGACCAGCGCACCTACAAAAATGCCTTTGGAGCAGGAATCCCACGTGCCGGTGAACTGCGCGGCAGTGAATGGGCCCTACTCTTCGGATTTGTTATGGCATGTCCGGAGAAAAGACTTTCCATATTTTCAAGCCTGGAAAGAGATACCATTGCTAGAGCCCGGACACTTTACGAAAAGAATATCCTCAAAGTTGAACTGGTTGAAATTGACACCCTACTCATTGCAGTCTCGGCCCATGGCCCAAAAAACCAGACTGAAGCCTTGATTGAAGGAGGCCACACACGAGTGACAAAGGTCACCGTCAATGAAAAATCCATTAGCATTTCAACCCGTAACGATGCCAAAGTTATACCTGACACCTTTCTCTTTGACAATACCATCTACCTATCTCAAAACTGGCCGAATCTTATTGAAAACTGTTATGAAGACCAAACCCTGCAAACCACTGTTCGCCAAGGCATTGCCTACAACATGGCGGCAGCACTGCATGGCCAGAAATATATTAAGGGGGGAAACGGGGTAGACTCTCTGGTGATGGGAGCCATCTATGCCAGAATGAACGGTGACCCGATTCCGGTTATGAGCTGTGCAGGGTCTGGTAACAAAGGACTCACCTGCATGATACCTGTTGTTACTCACAGCAGAGAACTTGATCTTGGAGAAGAACTTGAAATAAAGGGAGTTCTGGTGGCAGTACTGCTCACCAGTCTCATAACATCCCGCTTCGGGGAAGTTTCGTCTGTCTGTGGCGCACAATATGCTGCCGGGGCGGGTGTTATCGGTGGTCTGCTGTTTCTGAAGAAGGAACTGGAACTCTTTAATGGTGCCTACAACAACTTCATTTCCGCCATTGGTGGCGGGTTCTGTGATGGAGCCAAAGGAAGCTGCTCCATGCGTGGCAATGTTGCTGTGAGTACAGCCATAACCGCCATCACCCATGCGGAAAACGGCTTTCTTGTCTCAGGCAGGGACGGATTTTTAGGTGACACCTTTCAGGAAACCCTGGAACACCTCACCCAGTATAATCCACTGGTGGCAAAGTTTGAGCAGGAGACCATTGACATCCTCCGAAAGAAATAAAACAAGCAACCTAACTCCATCAATTGACACAACACAGCTAATCACACCAACACATTCACACTCCCCGTCAATGTGCATATCTACTGGTAGCCAACAATGAGAACATTGGAACAGTAAAAAAAAAGAGCCCTGAACTCAAAGAACAAGGTCAGAAACGGACTCCCCTGCAACGGGTTACTGTTACAAGAAAACACCTTGCATCCTGATCAATCCCAACCGTTAACGACCTTATCCATGTTTTCACTGTTACCCAAATATGCCAGTGAACAGATTGGTTTCCAGTTCGCATCATTGGTGGAGACTCCCCTGAATCCTGTGCCGCTCACCACAAAACGATACTTGCTCCAATAGTCCATATTCGTTTTTTGTGTTTCAGGGCATTCATAGGAATAGACAGGTCGTTCCACTTGCGACAGTTTATCCGCCGTTGAATTGCAGGTAACTGTAATCTCTATTTCATCATAAACATCATCTTCCCAATAGCCAGGGCCCACAAACTCTCCATATCCCCAAAACCCTCTAAGCATAAGCCTCACGCCCGACCTTACCACAAAAACCCCGCCCTGTGGTTGGGAGTCACACTCTGCTTCAAGTTCCTGTTTTTTAAAAAGCGCAACATCATCGACAGTAAACAACGCTGAATGCCTATACACATCCGGCTCAGAGACTCTCAGCCCACGATCAAATTGCGGATTTGACCAGTTACTGACCGACCGTATGAGTGCATCAGATATCCCATACCCAAAATAATTAACTATTGCCTTCATCCTCAAACCATTGATGATGATGTACCCATTGTTCGTCGTTGCTATCCCCCCTCCCACAGAAGTGACAACTCCTTGCGTAATTGTCACCTTAGGGATAGCAGCAGAACCAAGAATCTCTATTGAATGGCTGTTTTCCGCTGTGGCCTGACGCGGCAAACAGACTCCTGCCACAAAAGCAACAATCAACAGAATACTTTGAAGAAAGAGTGGTTTCACAAATCCCTCTAATTTCTGACTTGAGAAAAGCCTCGCAAAGCCATTAATATTAAGATGTTTCATTTTTGCCCCTCATCAATATCAACCCCGACGAACTCTCAATCCTATTACCTGGTTTCAACACAAACCATTGGCGACGTACTCTCACCATCAGGAACGACAACGGAATTTGGCTGACCTGCAACATCAAGGAGACCATACCCGGGAACGCAGCGATCTTCTAGAAACTGTTCCTTGGACATCAACAACATATCACGGAGTAAATGATTGCCAGCACCTTTCACTTCAGCTACCTAGCCCACCTCCATAACTACAATAGTAGCCCAGGGGGTTCCAGCTGGACAATCAAGATTAACTTCAATGGTTGAGCGCACTTCAGTTACAGGAGTTGCGCCAAAAACTGACTGATATTCTGTCCCAAGATACAAGTCACTATCTATTTCCATGGCACTGTTATGCGCCATGGAAAGTGTTACGCTGGGCTCCGTCACAGTCACTCCCCCCCCACCATCCCATACAGATGTATAAACATCAGATACTCCAGTTAGCTCTGGAACCTAGACCACTTGCAACACTCCGGGCTCACCGGAAACTGACATCATCTTGTCCATGAATCCAAAATTATACCAGGTCTTATGCTTGTCATAGTTTGCCGGATCCGCATTCGGGAGAAGGTCACAGATGACACTGACATCAGTACTGAAGCTATCTACTCGCGTGGCCTCAACACCCCCATCCACTCGGCAGGTTTTTTCCACATCAAACCCCACCGGGTAATTCCGGGTAACTTTCTTTTCACCGAAACGACAGAATTTTTTAATAAAATCGGCCTGATCAAAGAGAGGAAATGTATCAAAGCTTCCGGTGTTCCCTGATAGTTGCACTGCTATCCCAGGATGTTGCAAACCATCTTCCACAGTAATTACAACTTTAGTCAGTTCTCCGTTTCCTGCAGTACCGCAAGGAAAATGGCCAAAAGCCCTAAGGGACATATCTGCCCCCAACCCTGAGCTGTTCTGTTTTTCACCAAGAAGAACCATCCTATCTTTGATATACAGCACCGGAAAAGGCCTTGATCCGATAAAGCTGAATTGGCTCGGATAAAGTAGCGACCCAATTTCATCACCTCCACTCTGTGACACAAGAGATCGAGCACCAGGGTTAATGCCCCTTGTGGACCCAAGAACCACGCCTGACAGATTGGCAGTTTTTGGCTGAAGGTAAGGGCTGGGCTTTTTCCGCACCACCTGTATCGATTTGTTCACAAGAGGAGATTCCATCTTCTGAGAAGAATCCTTTTTTTCCCACAACAGTGGAATTCAGCTTGCTGCTTTTTTCCAACTTTACGGCCGCTTTTAACGGATATCCGGATTGCTTTCGTTCCGCCTGCAGTACACGATATGATGTACTTCCCTTACTTTGA
>Ga0256840_1000324_pt1 | contig 48885 bp, 54 predicted proteins | sample 355202metaG_FD_185969 | JGI IMG/M metagenome (GOLD analysis project Ga0256840, IMG submission 185969) | Hydrothermal vent microbial communities from Mid Atlantic Ridge, Atlantic Ocean - 355-202 | ecosystem: Environmental > Aquatic > Marine > Hydrothermal vents | place: Atlantic Ocean: Mid...
TGGGAGATTTGAAACCTTGAGTTTGTTCAAATTATTTTACGCAAGCTGTTGTCAATTTTTCAACATTCACGCTGTTTTCAATGAACTTTGTTACATCCCAACCTTTTTTCGTTACTCTCACGCACAACGTGAGATGATAAATTCACAAATTGCACATATTTAAAAAGTAAAAAATGGTATAATGTGAATGCCCGCTCTGCCTTGAGCAGGGCCAATAAGTCCATGGGAGGTAAAGAAATGAGGATCTACGAAACAATGTTTATCGTTAATCCAGAACTTGATGACGAATCCAGAGAAGAAATGGCTAACCGTGTCAAGAGCTGGATCGAAGAGAAGGTTAAAGGAACAATCAGGAAATTTGACAGATGGGGAATGCGTCAACTCGCATTCAGAGTGGACAAATTTTATCAAGGAGATTACACAGTTGTGCTTTTTGACGCAGAACCATCCAGTTTGAAAGCACTTGAAGAAATGTACAGAATTACCCCAGAAATACTTAAGTGGATGGTATTTAGAAGAGAAGATATTGAAAAACACCCACCAGCTACTGAAAAAGTAGAAGCGGCATCTGCTGAAAGTGTAAACCCCGAAGTATCTGAGGCTCCCGATGAAGCCTCATCACTTGAATCGAAAGAATCGGGAAAAGATTCAGAAGGTGAAAGTGCGTGAATTATAACAAAGTAATACTTGTCGGAAGGATAACACATGATCCGGAATTGAGAGCCACAATAAGTGGTACTGAGGTTGTCAATTTTCGGCTTGCAGTTAACCGCTATGGTAAAGATCAGCAAGCAGATTTTTTCAAAATCGTTTGTTTTGGAAAAACTGCTGAATTCGTAAGCAATTATGTAACCAAAGGGCGACTTTTGCTTGTGGAGGGAAGCCTAAGAAATAATGTTTGGCAAGATAATACTGGACAGAAGCGCTCTTCGGTTGAAATAATAGCAAACCGCGTGGAGTTTATGGAAAAGCGGGGTGCAACGCCAGCAGAAGAGAATAATAAGGAATTTGAACCAGAATCCGAAGAACCAATACCGGAGATAAATGACGAAGGAAATGATAATCCTGGAGAAAGCGATGAAATTCCTTTTTGAATTCATGGAGGTGTGAAATGGTAACAAAATTTAGAGCGAGAAAGAAAAAGAAATGTACGTTCTGTTCAAACGACGTTAATTACATAGATTATAAGGATCTGAAGACATTGAAAAGATATGTGAGTGATAAAGGAAAAATATTGCCCAAACGCGTTACAGGTACATGTGCCAAGCATCAAAGAATGCTCTCAAAGGCAATAAAGCGTGCAAGACAGATGGCATTGATACCTTACACTAAAAACTGAAAAAGAGGCCGTTTTCGGCCTCTTAAAGTATGGGGGCGATCTTGTGAAAGTTTTGCTTTTGAAAGACGTGAAAGCACTTGGCAAAGCTGGAGAAATAGTCAAAGTTTCTGACGGGTATGGAAGAAACTATTTGATTCCAAAGAAACTTGCCATAGTAGCCACTACAAACGTTATCAAACAGGTGAAAGAAAAAAAACGCATTGAAGAAAAAAAACAGGAAGAGGATAAAAAGAAAGCTAATGAGAAATTAAACGCTTTGTTGAAAAAAGTCATTACTATATATGGTCGAGCTGGAAAGGGCGAAAAGCTTTATGGAGCTATAACTTCTTCTGATGTAGCTGAAAAAATATCCGAATATCTCGGAGAAGATTTTGATAGAAAAAACATAGAGATGAATCCTATAAAAGCGCTTGGTCTTTATGAAATTAAAGTCAAGCTTGGAAATGGTGTTTCTGGTAAAATAAAGGTGAAAGTAGAGCGCGAGGAGTAGGTCTAAAACTTGAAGCTGATGATATCTTCCAAAGCATTGTATTCGACATGGATGTACTATTCTCCGGACCGAATGTTAATAGACTGTGGAGAAGGTGCAAGCACCTATCTTGGAAACAAATCTTTCGCAGTCAAACGGGTCTTTATAACTCATGGACATGCAGATCACATAGCGGGTCTTTGGGGATTGGTTAATACCAGGAACAATGCTATGGGTGACAAGGAAAAGGAGTTAGAAATTTATTACCCTAAGGGTGGAAGATCTGTTGAAGAATTTATAAACTTCATAATAAAAGTCAACAGCAATCTCAAGTACAACCTGAAAATTAAGGCTTTGGCTGTTGGAGAGGAAGTGATTCTTCATAGAACTGGTGCAGCGCAACGTGTTATAAGGCCATTTAAAACTCATCACACGATCAGTGAAGAAAGTTTTGGGTATAATATTTACGAAAAGCGAAAGCGTCTTAAACCCGAATATAGAAACTTAGAACAAGGAGAAATATTGAATTTCATCAAAAAACTTGGAAGAGATGCTGTTACTGTTGAATATGAGCACAAAATACTTACAGTTAGCGGAGACGCTCTTCCCATATCTGTTGAAGATGCATTTGAAACAGATTTACTCATTCATGAATCTACTTTTCTAAACGAAAATGATCGAAGAGGAAATAATCACTCCTCGATCAAAGAGGTCTTAAAACTCGCAAAATTGGCTCATGCCAAAACCGTGATTCTTTATCACATATCTACAAGATACGAAAGGAATATCAGGCGTCTTGTGAGCAAAGCGATCAAAGAAGTAGAGATCGAAATTCCGGTGATGTATGTTCATCCGTCCAAGATCTTTACTCTGAATTGAGGTGGAAATAAGTGTACTTGATATTCTGGATCGTGCTGGGAATAGCTTTAAGTGTAGCAGAGATCTTCATTCCGACCTTTTTCCTTTTTTGGTTTGGATTGGGAGCATTTGCTGCTGCTGTTGTATCTATTTTCTATGGATTAATAGTTCAACTCATTGTCTTTATAGTCGTCTCCGCTTTGCTTTTGATCTTCACACGACCAATAGCTGTAAAAATGCTTCTCAGGAAAGAGCCTCCAGAAAAGATCAACATAGATGCAATAGTAGGAAAGCGTGCGGAAGTTGTAAAACGCATAGATCCAGCAGCGGGAACAGGTATGGTAAGAATAAATGGCGAGCTTTGGCGAGCTGTTACTGAAGACAATTCTGTTGTAGAAGTTGATAATCAGGTCTTGATCCGAAAAATCAACGGCACAAAATTAGTGGTAAAAAAAATATCATAATAACATGATTGCTATTTTCAGATAAAAGCACATCGTGCTAATTTCAAAGGGAGGGATAATTGTGAGTATCATAGGTACCGCAGTACTTGTGGTTGTAATATTCATATTCTTGCTCATTTTGGCAATAACTGGAATAAAGATCATAAGACCTTATCAAAAGGGGTTAGTTGAGCGTCTTGGAAAGTTCAAACACCAGATTGAACCAGGTTTGAACCTGATCATCCCATTCTTCGATCGGTTGATCAAAGTCGACATGCGTGAGCACGTCATAGACGTTCCACCTCAGGAAGTTATAACGGAGGATAACGTTGTTGTTTCTGTTGACGCTATCATATACTATGAGGTTTCAGATGCCTTTAAGGTTGTGTACAACGTTAAGAATTTCGAAAATGCAGCGATTAAGCTGGCGCAAACTAATTTGAGAAATGTGATAGGTGAACTTGAACTCGATCAAACTTTGACGTCCAGAGAAAGAGTAAATGCCAAGCTTCGTGAAGTTCTTGATGATGCAACAGACAAGTGGGGAGTAAGAATCACAAGGGTAGAACTCAAAAAAATAGATCCACCAAGAGATATTACCGATGCCATGAGTCAACAGATGAAAGCCGAACGTACCAAACGCGCGGCCATACTTGAAGCTGAAGGAATAAAACAATCACAGATACTTCAGGCAGAAGGCCAAAAGCAATCTCAAATACTTAAAGCAGAAGGTCAAGCTGCGGCAATTAAGAGAATAGCCGATGCAGACAAGTACAAACTTCAAATTGAAGCAGAGGGTCAAGCACTTGCCATAAAAACCGTTTTTGACGCTATACATTCAGGTAATCCAACTCCCGATCTTCTAACGGTAAAATATCTTGAAGCGCTTGGGACAATAGCAAATGGCAAATCTACGAAAATATTCCTTCCATTTGAAACGTCTGGCATATTATCCAGCTTGGGAGCAATTGGAGAGATGTTCAAAAAAGACGCTAACACCAAAGGAGAGGAAAAATCCTAATTGAACGTGTGGACATCTTTATGGAAAGAAACTGCCGACTCCGCGCTTGTCAGCGGAGCTGGCTTTGCACTTGCTTTGTGGTACGTACGAAGCCGTGTGGTTGATAAAAAAAGTATCAGCAAAAGTTTTCTAAGATATTTTCAGGATCTTTTCCCAACAGGCATGATGTTGCTTGGTGTCTATTTAGTAGTATCTGTGGATCTGTCAATTGGAAACATTCTCATGGTAGTTGCGGCTTCTATATACATAATTTCATACATAGCTCCAAGTGTTGATAAATATGATAACACTCATCGCGCCACGATTCTCTCGCTTGGCTATACACGTCAAGAGTACGCCCTTAGGTATCTTTTTCCAAAGTCAAAGAGAATGTGGTTCAGTGCACTGGCGAATTTTTTCATTGCACAGTTGCTTGCACTGATGTCTTTCAAATTTTTAGTTTCTTATAAAATCCCACAGTTACAAGAGGTAATGCTGTTCGTATCGATCACACTCATGATTTTTGGCGTTGTGATATCAGTTCTTAAAAACCTTCTCGGAATGGAGAGATAGTGGAAAAATGAAAAGGCTACTTATGATCGTATTTTTGATCTCATCGACTATTGCTATGGGCATTCCGATCAGTTTTTTAATTTCAAATAATGAGGCTTCTTTAGGTTTAACAGCCACTCCAATAAGAATAGAAATTGGTTGTCCACGATCATCTGTCTTTTTGGGAAACAGGACGTATATTGGAATTATTGTCAGTGAGTCAACACCTCTTGCATTTGTAGAAGCAGCGGTCAATTTGATCGACTTCAAGATGGGGTCCATGTCAATTGGGGAAACATCGAAATTCGGACAAATCGAAGGTAGAATAGATAACGGAAAGATACTGGAAGTGGGAAGAAATTTCCTCACCGCGAATGTAAATTTTTCATTCTTTAAAGTCATTCTCAATTTGAAATATTCGAGGTTCTATTCGAGTTTTAATTACAACTCGTCAAAGAACATGATTTTTCTTGCTCCTCCAAACTACGAAGGGGAATCTCCCAACGTGCTTAGCCTGTACGCTTCCTATTCTTTAAGCTATTATGAAAGTTTCAAATTCATCCTTTTTACACGCATGAACGTATATTTTTCGGATGCATTTGTATTTGAAAATCCGTTTATCGAAATAGGTGTTTCACTTTCAACAACCACAGAAAATCTTCAAAATGCCTTTCAAATGCCGCGTTGATCGAAATATTTCAGTATCCCATCATCTAATGCCAACGCTTCACGCCAGATGTTAAAAGGATCTCTTAACCATTTTTCTCTTTTGGGAGATGATATAAATGACATTTCAGCTAATACAGCTGGGACCTTTGCAAGTTTTAAAACTTTAAAATCGGTTCTCAATAAGTTACCTTTCATTCCAAAGAAGTTTTCCAAAGAACTTAGAATGTCAATTGCCGCATTTTTAGATGTGTCTGTTGCGCTCCAATAATATACCTGTGTTCTGTCGATCTCTGGTGCATTCTCCACAGAATTGTGATGAATACAAACAAACAAATCGGCATGCTTTTCGTTAGCAATGGCAATTCGATCGGAAAGGTACATGGTCTCATCATTTTTTCTTGTCAAGATCACATTGGCACCTTGAGCCTTGAGAATTTCGTAAAGATCTAAAGCCAGCTCGAGATTTATGGTTTTTTCTTTCAAGCCAGTAGGCCCAACAGCACCGTTATCCATTCCACCATGGCCAGGATCAAGAACAATTAATTTTCCACTTAACACACCAGCCATCGTCATCTCGACGATGGCTAACATGAAAATTAAGATGATGAAATTTTTCATTTGGACTTTATCAAATTCCTTGGGAAAAGAATCCCTGATTTGATCTCGTTGACAAGGATCTTCACGGCTTTCTGAAGTTGAATGTCTTTTTGTATGTTAACCGTTGCGGTGCTTTGAGTCGAGCTCTTAACACTTTGAATGAGTTGTTTATAGTTTTCATTTTCAGTGGATGTGGCGCCAGATTCTTTAACAACATAATCAGGTGTTATTCCTTTGAGGTTTATATCCTGGCCATTTGGTGTGAAATAATGATCGGTAACAAGCAAAAGCAATCCTCCATTTGAAAGTGGTATCTCTGTTTGAACGGCGGCTTTTCCATATGTTCGTTCTCCAACAAGAACAGCATATCCATTGTCTCTAAGTGCAGCAGATACTATTTCTGATGATGAAGCAGAACCATGATTAACCAGGATAACTATTGGCAAGCGTTTGTAAATATTTCCATACGATCGATAAGGTCGCTCTACACCGTAACGATTTCTCACGGTGACGATCAACCTACCCTTTGGGAGAAAATCACTTGCGACTTCTAAAGCTTGTGAGAAAAGCCCTCCCGGATCATCTCTAAGATCGATTATAAGTCCCTTGATCTTTTGAGCGTAAAGAGAATTTAGCGCATTCGAGAGTTCATTTCCGGTAGGTTCGCTGAACTTTGTGATTCTCACGTAACCTATCTTTGTTTTAGAGGCCTCTATTGTGGTGGACTTTACAGTTTTGAGTTTTATAAGTGCTCTTGTGATAACAAAGGTCATGGTAGCCTTTTTCGATGGACGATAAACTTCCACCTTTACTTGTGAGCCGGGTGCCCCTCTTAAAGCATTCACAGCCGGTATGTAACCAAGCGACTTCACCGATGAGCCATTAATAGAAACTATCAGATCTCCACTTTTCAGTCCTGCTTTTTCCGCAGGAGACTCATACATCGGACTTATTATTTCTACTGCATTTCTTGTAGAATTATACGTTACCTCGGTCCCAATGCCACCGTATTTGGAAGAAGTCTGTATTTCAAATTCTTTGACTTCGTCCGGCGAAAAATAGTACGTGAATCTACTTCCGAGGTTTTTGATTATGGCTTTTATCGCATCGTCCTGGAGTTTTTGGTAATTAACCGACGTCGCATTGTAGTAATACTTTTGAATCAATTGAATAACTTGCGATACAGCATTTACGTTTGCGTTGAGCAAAGTCTGTGAAGCCCACGCAATTCCAACGAGACTTGTCAACATGAAAAGTATAACCAATGTTTTTTGATATTTTCTCATCACTTATTCCTCCAGTTTAGAGGTATTTGAAAAGTAACCTCATCAATTTTTCTATTTTCTCACTACCATTTTCCGATGAAAATTCATTAACACACGACATGGCATAATCTTTCACTATCAATTGGGCAATAGCGTCAAGTGCGGCACGCGCCGCCGCTATTTGCGTGAGTATGTCAGTGCAATCTCTTTCGTCTTCCACCATTGCTCGAACGCCTTTTACTTGTCCTTCCACTTTCTTTAATCTGCTTATTAGTTTGCTTTTTTCGTTTCTCTCCATTTTTGTTTTCCTCCAACCTAAAATCTATCAATCCTTTAGTTTTGTCAACCGAAACAATTTTTGCACGAACTTTATCGCCAAGTCTGAAAACTTTTCCCTTTCTTTCTCCAAGGAGCTGGTTCAATTTCTGATTATACACGTAATAATCGTCTAAAGATGATATATGTATCAATCCACTTATGGCTTTTTCGGGAATTTCAACGAAAAGACCAAATTCGGTGACACCTGTTATAACTACATCAAAAACTTCATCGACATGTTTTTGAGCATATTCCGCTTTTTTCACCGCAATCAAGTCCCTTTCCGCATTATCCGCCACGATTTCGCGTTTCGAGCTTTGTCGAGCTACCTCAGGAAGAAGTTTTATTTGCCTTTTCATTTCTTTCCCTTTGAATCCACTATTTTCTATGTACGCCTTCAAAAGTCTGTGGACAACCAAATCTGGATATCTTCGTATAGGACTTGTAAAATGAGTGTAGTTTAAAGAAGCAAGTCCAAAATGGCCAACATTCGTTTCGGAATAAACGGCTTTTTTCATCGATCTCACAAGAAGCCTTTGAATAATCGCCTCAAGCGGGTGGTTTTTTATCTGCTCAAGGATTCTTTGAAGAAGTATTGGCTGAACATTCTCCGTTATTTTGAACTTCAGTCCGATAGCTCGCAAATATTCGGAAAGCTTTGTTAGGGCTTCAGGATCGGGTCTGTCATGCACTCGATAAATAAAAGGAAGATCCTGAATGTCAAATATTTCAGCTACAGCTTCATTTGCCAATATCATAAATTCTTCTATCATGGACTCAGATGTGCTTTGTTTTTTTAACACTATGTCTTCAACTTCACCGTTTTTGTCAAGTACAATTTCCACATCATTCGATTCAAATTCAATGGCTCCTCGCCCCAATCGGCTCGTTTTCAAAACATGAGCAAGTTTAGCCATGTTTTCAAGATCTTCTCTTAAAAAACCAATCTCATTTTCAATCTCCTGATTTGATCCTTTCAGAAGTTTTTCAACTTTCCCGTAGGTTAACCTTTTAACAGATCTTATCACACTTTTAGAAAATTCCTTTCTGATCACTCGTCCATACTCGTCTATTTCCATTTCGACAGAAACTGTGAGTCTATCTTTTCCCTCAATAAGGCTACAAAGATCGTTGGACAACTCAAATGGAAGCATTGGAATAACCGTGTTTAACAGATAAACACTTGTGCCACGTTTGAAGGCTTCTTTGTCTATTGCACTTCCTTCTTTTACGTAATACGATACATCAGCTATGTGAACTCCCAAAAGAAAATTTCCGTTTGGAAGAACGTCAATTGACACCGCATCATCAAAATCTTTAGAATTTTCTCCGTCGATCGTGAATATTTTCCTTCCTCTCAGATCCTTTCTTGCCTCTATTTCTTTATCACTTATTTTTTTAGGGAGTTTTCTAACTTCTTTCAGAACGCTCGAAGGAAATTCTCCAGAAATTGGAAGTTGGTACTTTGCGAGAATGCTTGGTATATCTACAGTATGAGAATCAGCCCGTCCAAGTATAGCAATCACTTTTGCCATACCTTCCGAATTTTCATCTGGATAGTGCGTGATCTTACCTACAACCTTTTCTCCAGTTGAAGCTTTCATAGAGTCATCTGAAGAAACCCTAAATTCGTAGATGATCTTGGAGTCATCAGGAACTATGTAACCAAAATTGGAACCTTGCGATCTATAAATACCAACGATCGTTCTTAAGGAGCGCTCCAATATCCTTACCACTCTGCCATGCGGTAACTCCTCTCTTTCAACTTCAAAGATTTTCACAAGAACTTTATCCCCATTTAGAGCCCACAGCGTATCAGCTACTTCAACAAGCGCTTCTCTTCCAGAAAAGGATGTAACAAATGACATTCTTCCGGATCGTGTAAATCTTATCTCACCTATTAACTCATCTTTAGCTGGCACATGCCATTTCCAATTCTTTGATCGATAAATGAGGTCCTCTTCTTCTAAGTTTTTTAATATTTTCCTAATCTCTTTTGGATTTTTTCCAAGAGTTTCAGCTATAATGTTACTCGTAGAAGGTTTATAACTATCCGACTTCATGTACTCAAGCAGTTCTTCTGCACGCATTTATTTCCCCCTTTTATCATACTTCCAGATTTTATCCTCTTGAGGATCTCCTCAAAGTGTTTTCCAAGGTAAGTATCACGTTTAGCTTTTTCCGTATCATGATCTCTCAAAAGTTCCACATATTTTTCCAATTTTTTCCCGGTTTTAAGTGGAGCGTGAAATCTTATTGCATGTGATGCTACCATTCCTTCAATTGCAACAACCTTTGTGGCATTTTCGAGGATCATTCTTAGTTTGCGCGCGGCAATGGTACCCATAGAAACGTGATCTTCCTGATAAGCGGATGTTGGTATTGAATCAATAGATGCCGGATGAGCCAGCACTTTGTTTTCACTCACAAGCGATGCGGCTGTGTATTGCCAAATCATCATTCCGGAATTTAAACCTGCCTTTCCAGTTGCAAGAAAAGGGGGCAATCCTGAAACCAATGGATTGACTAATCTATCTATGCGCCTTTCCGCAATATTTGCAAGCTCACTTATAGCTATGGCGAGAAAATCAGAAGCCAACGCCACTGGCTCACCATGAAAATTTCCTCCGCTTAACGCTCCATCTTCAAAGATCAAAGGATTATCCGTTACTGAGTTCATCTCCGTCAAAGTCACTTTTTCAACATAATCAATGGTATCTTTAACAGCGCCAAGCACTTGGGGAATTGCCCTCAGGCTGTAAGCATCTTGCACCTTTGGGCAATTCAAATGAGATTTTCTGATTTCACTATCCTCGAGATATCTCAAAATCTTTTCAGCTACATATTTTTGACCTTTGTAAGGACGAAGCTCATGAATTCTTGGATCAAGGGGAACTGTAGAACTTTTAAGCGCATCCATTGATATGGATGCGATTATCAAAGACGACTCAAACAAAATTTTTGCGTCGTAAACTGTTAGAGCCAATACGGCTGTTATCGCTTGCGTACCATTCGTAAGCGCTAATCCTTCCTTTGCTTCATATTTCAAAGGCTTCAATCCTTCTCTCTCGAGAGCAAATTCCGCACTTACTCTTTGTCTGTTGTAAAAAACCTCTCCCTCTCCCATCATGGCAAGTGCAATATGCGCAAGAGGAGCTAAATCTCCGCTCGCTCCAACCGATCCTTGAGATGGAACGATAGGCGTAATTCGGTGATTAAGCATATCAAGTATGCCTCGAACAACATCAATTCTAACACCCGAAAACCCCTTTGATAAGGAAAAAGCTCTCAACAACATCATGGCACGAACGGTTTCTTCGTTAAAAATACCACCAACCCCTGCCGAATGACTTCGAACAAGATTGGTCTGAAGATCGTTTATCTCGTTTTTTGAAATCTTAACATTCGCAAGAGCTCCGAACCCTGTGTTTATGCCATATATTGCCTTCCCTGATTTTAAGAACCTTTCCACGTTCTTTCTCGACTTTTCGATTCTTTCGACTGCCTTTTTTGATAGCTCAACCTTTTCATAATTTCTCGCTACCTTTATCAAAGATTCAAGGCTTAGTTTATCCTCTATTATCATTTAAGCTTCCTCCTCCAAAAAACTCTTTTCTGCTTCAAGAGCATCTATTTTTTCAAGAAGCTCCTCCATTTCTCGATCTATTTTATCTCTTTTCCTTGCGAGTTCCTCGAGTTTTATATGATCAGTTGCCTGCATTTCCATTTGTGTCTCAATTACCCGCACCATTTTTTCTAACTCTTCAAAACGCGATTCGCAATCGTACAGCTTTTTTTCTATAGATTTAACCCTATTTTTAGCACTCTTTCTCCTCTCAAAATCAGAACTTCTCAAGTGGTCAGCAGTTGTTCTCTTCGAGTTAACAGCTTTCTTGAGGAAATCAACGGCGAGATCGTAATCATCAAAAATCCATAAATTTCCTTCTTGAAGTATAAAAAAACGATCGGCAATATGCTTCGCGAATTCGAGATCATGAGTTGTGAAAAGTACTGCACCTGCGTAATTTTTGAGCGTTTCTTCCAACGATTCGATCATGTAAACGTCCAAGTGATTCGTTGGCTCATCCATTATCAAAAAATTTGGATTTTTGAGAAGTGCTTTAGATATCTCAAATCTAACGAATTCTCCTCCACTCAGAGAATTCACACTTTTGAAAACATCATCCCCTACAAATCCGAATCTTCCCAAATATTTTCTTACCTCATAATCAGGCCACGATTGTACAAGTTTCCAAATACTGGAAAGTATGCTTTCCTTTGCTCTCTCTACTCGGTTTTCACCTGTGCCATGACCTACGGTGTCGACATATGCAAATACGGTGTTTGGTCCGAACTCCACGTGACAGTTTTTTTCATGTAAACCGTTTTTCACGATTTCTTTTAAAACAGTGGTTTTCCCCACGCCGTTTCTCCCAAGAAGTGCTACTTTCTCACCATTGTGTATTTGGAATGTGAAATTGCCTATGTATTTTGTCCCTGCATATGTTTCTAACTTATCAACCTTTAAAACTATATCTTCGGTTACTCCAGATGTTTCAAAATGGAGATCTGAAAAAACTTGTTGTCTTTTTAACTTAAATTTCTCTCTCTCTTTTTCAAGCTTTTCAAGTAGCTTTTCCTTTGATTTTGCTTGACGGATTGCTTTTTCTCTTCCCCACTTTCTATATCTTTGAACCACGTTGTGAATATGCTTTATTTGTTTGCCGAGATCTCGCTCTTTTGACTGAAAAGACCTAAGAAAATTTTCTTTTTGAATCACAAAATTGGCATAATTACCATGGTAAGACTTGATTCCTCCAAAATCTATATCCCAAACTTCATCTGGCACATCTTCCATTATACTTCGATCATGTGTGGCAATCAGTACGGCTCCTTTTAAGGATAAAAGCGCTTCTTTTAGAAAGAGCATTCCATAGACATCAAGATAATTTCCAGGTTCATCGAGTACCAAAAGATCCGGAGCCGCCATGAGAAGTTTTGCTAACTGAAGTCTTGTGATCTCACCCGCACTGAGCGTTGAAAGCTGCCTGTTAAAATCTTTCTGAAGAAATCCCATTCCGTAAAGCATCTCCCTAACTTTCCTTTCAGCAGAATAAACGCCAAGAGATTCGGCTTTCTCAAAAAAGAGGGCATAAGCTTCCATATCAGCATTTATAGCTCTATCGATGGCTTTATCATAAGCATCTAGAGCATCTTTAAAAATAGAGAGACCTTCCTCATAAAGTGTTCTGTTTGTAGTTAGCCTAAACTGCTTTATAGATCCCATTTTTTGACCCAAAAACTCCACATGTCCTTTTGTAGGCTCGATCTCTCCCGTTACAATTTTCAGAAAGGTCGTCTTTCCACACCCGTTTGGACCTAAAAGTACAACTTTTTGTCCCTTCTTCAAAAAGAGATTAACGCCTGAAAAAAGCGTCTTATCTCTAAAGCTCATTTCAACATCTGAAATCTTAAGGATCATGCTATTCCTCCGTTAAGATTATACCATCAAAAACTGTTTTATTTGGTTTCCTACACAATGGTGTGGGTAAACCTTTTAAAGTAATAACATTTTTTGATTATTTTAAACTCAAGTTGTGCGTCAACTTTACAACCTATGAGTATTTATCGAATAAACATCGCTTTTCAAGCGATAAAAGAAGTTTTTCGAAGTCTTATCAAGGCTCATCCTGAACCGACCGCAGGTCGTCCCGGACCTGATCCGGGATCTCATACTTGATTCATCTGATAGAGTCTTAAACCGACATGTCATCCCGGACTTGCTCCGGAATAACATTATGGTTAAAGACTCTGTGTAAAGCACGCTGCATACTTAACACCTTCCACCGCTACGCGGTCCCCCTCGCGGCTACCGCCTTGGTCGTAGAAGCAGGAAAACATTGCGCACCGCGCAATCCTGCTCCTTTTTAGGAAGGATTAAGTCCCCTCTATCAAGAGGGGTGCCTGAAAGGCGGGGTGTGTTTTATACAAATCACACCACCCTCTATCTTCGATGGACCACTCATATGTCTTAATGAAAACTTCGAGGGGGATGTGAAAAATCTCTTTCTTTATAGGTTTTGGATCATCTTGTAATGTTTGTGCACAATCTGAGTTTTAAATACCACCCTACAGGCAGTCATGTAATTTTTTCTTTTCTCAAAAGGGATCCTTTTTTCAAAAATGCGCACTTTTTTGGTAGAATTGTGTGACAGAGGAGGATTGGAATGCGCGCTGAAAAATTTTGGATTCTTTCTAAGGAGTATTCCCTGATCTCTATTGGAGATTTTGCAACCGCCGTGGGTGTGGTTTCATTTCTTATGCCTTATAATATAGCAGCGGGTGGTGCAAGTGGCTTGGCAATAGTGCTTCATGGCTTAGTCAACTTGCCTGTCGGTATATGGATGTATATTATAAACGGTGCGTTAATTGCACTTTCACTCTTAATTGTTGGAGTAGACTTCAGTTTCAAAACCATTTATTCTACATTCTTGTTGTCTTTTTTAGTGGACTTTCTGAACCGGTTTGTACATTTTCCGGTGTACACTGGCGGAGATTTGATGCTTGCTACCATATTTGGAGACATCGTGACAGCTTTCGGGATGGCTCTTGCTTTTTCGCAAAATGGCAGTACAGGTGGAACGGATATAATTGCAAAATTTATGAACAGATTTTTCTCGTTTCCTCTAGGACAAGGGGTATTGGTTGCCGATGTTTCCATAGGTATTCTTGCTGGATTTAGGTTTGGTCTTAACATAGGAATGTATTCCATACTCGCGATCGTGTTAAATGGACTGGCGATTGATTTCTTGATGCGTGGTATGGAAATGTCAAAGCAAGTCATGATCATATCTGAGAAGAACAATGAAATCGCCGATTACATAATCAAAAGACTTGAACGTGGTGTTACGTATATTCCAAGCATAGGAGGATATACAGGTACAAATCAGAGAATGATCATTACTATCGTGAGACGTAGAGAATTGTCAAGTTTGTTGCATACCATTAGAAAGATAGACCCCAAAGCTTTTATAGTCGTTGGAGAGGTTGAAAAAGCATATGGTGAAGGATTTGGAGATATAAAAAAATTTTGAGGTGAGGATTTTTGTGAAAATCACGGTGTTGGTTGTTACTTATAATAGAGTGGATTGGCTGAAAAAAAATGTCTCCTCTATTCTATCGCAAACGAGAAGACCCGATGAATTTATCATTGTAGACAATGCAAGTACAGATTCTACGGCAGAATTTTTGACAGATGTTTCACTGAAAGCTGGTAACGTGATCGTGAAGAGATTGAATGATAATCTTGGGGGATCCGGGGGGTTTTCTATAGGACTTAAGATCGCGATCGATCGTGGAGCAGACTGGGTTTGGATGATGGATGATGACGCGCTTCCTTATCCAAGTGCTTTGAAAGAGATAGAGTGGGCGCTTTCTAAAGTAGGAGATGATGTTGGTGTTGTGCTTAGCAAACTTGTAAAAACTTCAAATGCTATTCCTAAAAGGAAAATCGTAAGGGCAAGGGTAGGAACATTTGTGGGATTTGGTGTGAGTGCTAAAGTGGTGAAGAAGATCGGATTGCCAAATGCCGATTTTTTCATATATGCGGATGATTATGAATATTCTTTACGTGCCAGAAAGAACGGATTTCGAATGGTAAAAGTCTATTCAAGTTTAATAGAGCATAAAGATTGGATCAGGCAAAAAAGACTTTTTAGATTTCCTTTCTCCAAACCATCCATTCCACCATGGAAGGTTTATTACATCTTTCGAAACACTATAAATGCTACGAGAAATTCAAAAGTGATTGGATTAGCGGTAAGAGGATATTTTTTCATAGACAGATATGTATGGGGATATGTAGATCCTCTCGCGAAGCCTTACGCTTTTCGAGGCTTTGAAGATGGATTGAGGGGGATCGAAGGGAAAACAGTAGATCCAAAGGATCCAAAATGGAAATGAATGACAGGGAAGGCCAAAGAAAGAAATTCATCAGGAATCTTGCAGTTGCTATCCTGTCGAGTTTTTCTATTGTAGCTGTGATATTGATCTTTTCAAAAGGAGAAAAAACCCTCGTAAAAATATCAGAATTTCCAATTTACGAAGTGGTTTTAGATTTTGCCTTCTTCTTCATCATATTCCTGATAGATTCGATTCGAACAATAGTTATATCGCATTTTCTTGGAGAAAAAATAAGTTGGAATGTGGCACTGAATAATTCTGTTTTAGGGTACTTTTTTACATATATCACACCTTTTTCAGCAGGAGGGCAACCTTACCAAATTTATCATTTGTCAAAATGGGGAATGAGTGCAGAAAATTCGTCAGCAATTATTTTGACACGTTGGAGCAACATGTTGATATTTTTGTCAGTTTCATCGCTTTTTTTGATGAAAAACTATCTTCCTTTTGTTCAGTTTGGAATTCCTTTGGTAAGTCGTGTTTTGGGCATTGTTATAATCGTAAGTGTGGCCTTTTCTTTAGCTATGGTTATGTTTTTTCTCATTCCAAATATGGGAATAGGAGCTATTAAGTGGCTTAAGAGCTTAAAACTGGTAAAGCTTGTATTTAGGCTTTTTAAAAAGGATGCTGTAGAAGTTTTAGACGCTTTCGCCGAAAAAATGAAAAATTTCTACAATTCGATGAGAATCATTTGGGCAAAGAAACCTTGGCTTGTGATCTTCGATGGGTTGATGGGGACACTCGATCTTTTTGTATTGTACTATATTCTTTACCGTTCTATAGAGATTTCATCGGGAGCATCTGCCCCGTTCAAGCTTTCGTTTTGGAATTTGAGTGCGATATATATTCTTATGTCTTTCATCGTTTACTATGTTCCAACTCCGGGATCATCTGGTGGAGTAGAAGGAGGCTTTTACGCTGTCTTATCAGCATACGGAAACAAGTCTGCCGTAATGACAGGTATTCTCATGTGGAGATTTACCACGTACTACTTACCAATACTTCTCGGATTTGTTTTCATGATCTTTGAGGTAAGAAGAAAACCTAAATCTGCATCCTCATGATCTCGCGGTAGGATTCCACGATTTTGTTTCTAACTTCAGTGGTTAACTGAAGCATGATATCTGCTTTTTCAGCTGCTATTATGACAGAGTGGATGTCAGAGGTCTTACCGGTTGCAAAATTTGTAGCAGCCTGTTCTGCGTTTTTTGTTGTGGAATTGACTTTTTCAATTGCACTTTCCAAGATCTTTTTGAAATCAGGTCCAGTCCTTTTCTGTACATTCGTTTCTGGTAGGATCTGTTTTATGGGTTTTATGGGCTCTATTGGAGTCGTCATCCAACTCACCTCCCAATCTGAACTGCCGAACTTGCCATGGCTTTTGCATCACTTATTACAGTAGCATTGGCTTCGTATGTTCTTTGAGCAGATATGAGATCGACCATTTCGCGTAATATATTGACATTTGGCATCTCAACATAGCCATCCTTTCCTGCATCTGGGTTAGATGGATCATAAATTTTTCGGAATGGACTTCGATCCTTGACAATTCCCACAACTTCGACACCTCTTTCTACTGTACCGCGTGCAGTTTCTACTAAACGCTCAGCAAATATTGGAATCTCTCGTCTGTAAGGACCGCCTTCTTTTGTTTTTGTTGTATCGGCATTTGCAATATTGTTAGATATTATGTCAACCCTTAGCTGTTGGGCTGTCATACCGGATGCAGAAGTATCTATGATGCTAAACACGGACACTTGCTATCACACTCCCTTTAAAACATCGGCATATCTTTTAAAGCTCATGGAAGCAAGCTGTGTTAGAACTTCGTATCTTATTGTATTTTCAGCTAAAAGTGCCATTTGAGTGTTCACGTCCACATTGTTACCATCGTTGCTTATTGACGTGGAAAGATCCTTAATCACTTTTGCAGTTATACGTTTTGGATCGTTTGGTTCTCCTTGTACTTGTGAAATCACGTAACTTGCTTTGAAATTTGGTGTACTGGCATTAGCGATATTATTTGATATCACCTGTGCGTTAAGCATCGCAACGTTCATAGCACTTTCAAGAAGATTTGCCCTTTGAAACATTTTACCATCTCCCGAAGTATAATTCTACATTGTTCTCGGATCTTCCCACACTCGCTGGCCATCGAATCTCAACATAATTGCTTTCACTTTTGGGTAGTCAAGATAGCGATCATTTGTTAAAATACAAGAGTGCTCTGTACTCGCGATCTCAAGAATTTTTTCATCTGCGGGAGAATGAAACGAAATTTTGGAATTTTTCTGAAAAAGTCTCTTGAACATTATTATTTGAGAGCCTCTAAGCTTGTAAATGAAATTCGCATCAAATACTATTCTAAATGGCCATGGAACTCGTTTCATTCTTCCAATTGATTCAAAAGCTGAAAAAATATTGCCAAGATCTGGATAAAAAGATTTCACCATAGCTATATTACTTCCGTCCACCACGAGTTTAACACCCATAGGTCTCAAAAGTACCCCCTTGACGTATGAGTTATGTATTGAATTAGAAATCTTTTTTCTATCTGAAGGGAGGAGATTGGTGTAAATGTCTCTGAAATCCCTTACCATTTTTTCGTTTAAGGAAAGGAAATCGACTTTTTTTGTCATTGAAATCAATTCTTGAACTATGGAATTGTCCGACATGGACTCATTTCTTTCGCCAAAAAGCACCAGGTAAAGATCGAGAAAGTCGTCTGCATACTGTGAGTTATTTTTGAGAAATTTTCTCCATCCCTGTATGAAAGAAAGATAATTATTTGTTTGTATGTTCTCGTCTTTTGAGATTTCAATGGTCCATTTATTCATTGGAAAGTACGCCTTCGGACTTAGTACCATGGCGGCAATACTTAGCTTTGATAGCGGAATGCCACTTCTCTTTGAGATGTTTTCAATATTTTGGAGATCCATTCCAACGAATTCTGACATCTCTCCAAGTCCGGGTTGAATCATATCAAGTGCTCTCTGAAATTTTTTCTTAGTCCATCCTCCTTCTGAATATCTCCTTATGATTCCGGCAGTGTGTAAAAGATTTTCTCCTTTTTCGGACATGATTTGTTTCATGTAAAGTGAGAGCGTTTTTCCCATGATCTACTCCAATAAAGCATCAACAAATTTGAAGGTGTCAAAATCTCTAAGATCTTCTACGCTTTCTCCAATGCCGATAAGTTTTACAGGTATTCCAAGTTCTTTCTTTATCGAGAGGATCATCCCACCTTTTGCAGTTCCATCGAGTTTGGTGAGCACTATACCAGTGAGTCCAACGCTTTTGTCGAAAATGCGAGCTTGTTGTATGGCATTTTGACCTATTGTTGCGTCAAGAACCAGCAAAGTTTCCGTAGGCTGGTTGCTTGACAGTTTGCTGATAACCTTGTGAATTTTTTCCAACTCTCTCATGAGGTTATCTTTTGTATGCAAACGGCCAGCGGTATCAATGATTACAAGATCAATTCCATTTGAGATGGCATGCTTTACCGCATCATAAGCAACAGCACCTACATCTGCTCCCATTTGATGAGCTATTACCGGCACACCTGCTCGTTTTCCCCATTCTTTAAGTTGTTCAATTGCAGCAGCTCTAAATGTGTCGGCTGCCGCAAGAATCACACGTTTTCCATCTCTCTTGAAACGCCATGCGAGCTTTCCCGCTGTTGTAGTCTTTCCCGAACCATTCACACCGACGAGAGTGTAAACGGTAGGAGGGATCTGTGAGAATTTCAATCGTTCATCTATTCCTAAAAGATCAATTAGGGTGTTTCTTAGAACTTCTACAGGATCTCCCTTTTCTTTTCTCATTTTTTCAATGATGTATTCGGATGTTTCTGGGCCAACATCCGAAAGCAAAAGTAGCTCTTGAATGTCTTCGAGTTTTTCTGCTGTTATCCCACCTTTGATCATGGATATTGCGCGACCAAAAAAGCCATCTTTGGTTTTCTTTAATCCTCTTTTCAAGAAATTAAGCATTGCCATCGTTATCCTCCGCGAAAGCTCTCATTCCTTCATCTGTGCTCAGAACGATCAGAGTTTCTCCTTCGGAAAGGGTTGTGTCAGCCGATGGAAAATTTATAGTGTTTTCTTTTTTTGTGAGCATAATCGTCATTTCATATCGTTTGTTGAGTTGAAGTTCCTTCAATGTTTTGCCACCAAAAGATTTCGGAGCTTTGATCTCGTATATCTTGTAATTACCGGCAACTGGTGCTCGATCTACAACATTTGGCATTGAAAGTTTGTTTGCCAGATTTAATGCCATCTCTTTTTCAGGATAAACCACTATGTCCACACCTATTTTCTCTAAAACTCTTCCATGAAGTTCGCTACTCGCTCTGGCAACTATTTTGGGGATTTTCATATCTTTCAATATGAGGCTTATAAGAATTGAAGCTTGAACATCCTTACCTCCCACACTTACGATGGAAACGTCAAAATTTTTCACTCCAAGAGCTTCTAAAGCTTCTTGAGAAGTGGCGTCAGCCTTGACCACATACGTCAACTCAGAGGAAAGATTTTGAACAACTTCTTCAGAATTGTCTATGGCCAATACTTCCTTTCCGATGTTCTGAAGTGCTTTGGCAATATTCTTTCCGAACTCGCCCAGTCCTATTACAACGTACTGACTTGCCATAAGAACCTCCTTCATCCAATCATGATGTCTTCATTTGGATAAGAATAAGTTGTTATTCGCCGTTTCAAGAAGATCGCGAATACCGTAACAATACCCATTCTTCCAACATACATCATGAGTATGATGACTAACTTGCCAGCGGGACTTAGTGAAGATGTAACCCCAAGATCAAGCCCTACGGTTCCAAAAGCGCTGAATACTTCAAAAAACAAAGATTTAAACGGAAGATTTGGATCTGTGAGTGTTAACATAAAAAGGCCAAAAAGAATTGTTGAAAGACTCAAAAAAAACACCGACACGCTTTTTCTAAAAGACGAATGAGATATTTTCTTTCCTAGAAAATCGAATTCGTCTTTTCTGCGAAAGTAACCGATTGTTCTTAAAAAAATTGTTGCAAAAGTCGTCGTTTTTATCCCGCCAGCAGTTGAGCCTGGTGATCCGCCAATAAACATCAAAATAACGATTAACAACTGAGAAGCCGTAGGCAAATGGGATATTGGATATGTGTCGAATCCAGCTGTTCTTGGTGTTATTGCCTGAAAAAGGCTCATCCATACTATAGAACCGATACTCATTTTAGCATGTAAATAAGAATAGTTTACAGCCATGAGTATTGCAAAGGATGAAACGATCAGAAGAACGGTGGTTGATAAAACGATTTTCGTGGTCAAAGAAAAATTTTTCCATCTTGGTTTGTTGTTAAAATCGATCTCCGAAAGCACAACAAATCCCAATCCACCCAATATTATCAAAGCCATGATTGTGATGTTTATCAATGGATCGCTCACAAAATTTTCAAGACTATTCGAGAAAAGCGAAAAACCAGCGTTACTAAATGCTGAAACAGAATGAAAGACTGATTGCCACAAGGCATACCAAGGCTGACGTGGAAAGTATTGATAAAATTTAAAGAAAAGCACCATTGTTCCAGCTGATTCAATCAAGAATGTGTATCTTATAACGGCTACCAATAACCTTATTATCCCTCCATAGCGATTCACATTCAAAGTGTTAGCAACGATTACTCTGTCACGAAGGGTAATACGCCTTCCGGAGAGTACGGCAAAGAAAGTTGTAAGCGTCATGACACCAAGACCGCCTATTTGTATAAGTATTAATATTACCAATTGTCCCCAAAAAGTGAATGCGTGTGGTGTATCCACCACTATCAAACCGGTTACACACGCCGCGGATGTTGATGTAAACAGGGCATTTATTGGCGATATACCATTTGTTGTGAAATCAGGAAGCATAAGAAGCAATGTGCCGGATCCGATCAAAACCGCAAAAGTGCCCAGCAAGAGATATTCTGGCGCTATACGGTTCAAAAAATCAAGAAATTTACTCATTTTGGAAACTCACGGCCTGTAATTATTCAGCATCTCTTTTGCTGTTTCAAGTATGTTATCATATTCTTCTTTGAGGTGAATTTTTACCACATCTTTTGAGTTTCTCAGTTTCATTTCAATTTCTCCGTTTTTAAGGGATCTCCCCACCGTTATTCTGAGAGGAATACCGATCAGATCAGCATCTTTGAACTTAAAGCCACCTGAAACTTCTCTGTCGTCAATGAGTGTTTCTAAACCATTTGCACTCAATTTTTCATAAATAGCGTTTCCGATTTTTAGTTGTTCTGGATCAGCGATGTTAACTACAGTAATAACCACTTCAAATGGTGCGATACTTCTTGGCCAAATGATGCCATTTGCATCGTGAAATTGCTCTACCACGGCTGCCATTGTTCGGCTCACTCCCCAACCGTAGCACCCCATTATAAAGGGTTTTCTCGAACCGTCAACATCGACGTAAAAGGCATTCAGTTTCTCTGAGTATTTTGTTCCAAGTTTGAATATCTGTCCAACCTCTATTCCCTTTTTCATCTTTAAAGCATGGCCGCATTTTGGACAAAGATCGCCTTCTGTAACAACCTTCACATCTATCCAGTCATAAACTTTGAAATCCCTGCCATGATTGGCATTGATGTAGTGATAACCTTCTTTCATACCTCCCACCACGTAATTACGCATGTTTTTGACAGATAAATCGGCAAACACAGGACACTTCGCATTTACTGGGCCAAGGTATCCAATTGGAATGTTCATAAAATCGAGAACTTCTTCTGGAGAAGCCTTTCGTATGGTCTGATCACCAAAATAGGCTTTGAGCTTAGATTCCTTTATTTCAAGGTCCCCACGTATGAGAACCATTACAATTCCATTTCGACCGGTGTACACCATAGATTTAACAATTTGTTCCTCTGGGACACCAAGAAAATCGGAGATACTTTCCACTTTTTTCATGTTCGGTGTTTTTACAAGTTCGAGGGTTTTCATCTCCTCCTTGGATTCCGGGTAATCAGGTTTGTACTCAGCTTTTTCATCTGTTGCAGCATATCCGCATTGTTCACAAAAAAGAACGTTCGACTCTCCATTTTCAGCAAGGATCGTGAACTCGTGGGAATTGCTTCCTCCTATAGCTCCAGTATCAGCTTCGACCGCAAAGTATTTCAGATCCATTCGTTCGCATATTTTAGAGTAAGCATTGTACATTTTTTTATAAGTTTGATCGAGCGATTCATAACTTGTATGGAAACTGTACGCATCTTTCATGATGAATTCTCGTCCTCTTAGAAGTCCAAATCTTGGTCTAATCTCATCTCTATATTTTGTGTTTATTTGGTAGAGAGTAACTGGTAGTTGCTTATATGACTTCAATCCATCTTTAATAAGTGTGGTGATCATTTCTTCATGAGTTGGACCAAGTGTGAATTCACGTTTGTTGCGATCTTTAAACTTCACCATTTCTGGCCCATAATCCTCCCATCTTCCGGTGATCTTCCAGATCTCAGCAGGTTGCATTATGGGCATCAACAGCTCCATAGAATCTATGGCATTCATCTCTTCTCGAACAATCTTCGTTATTTTTTCGAGAACTCTAAAACCCAGAGGCAGATAAGAATATATTCCTGCTGCTGCTTTTCGAATAAACCCCCCACGTATTAACAATTCTTGACTTTTTATATCTGCGTCTGAAGGTGGTTCTTTAAGAGTTGGCGAGTAAAGTTTGGACCAATGCAAGATTATTACCCCCTTTAGTTCAAATTTTTTCAATTTTTTCGGCTATTGAATCCATTATGTTAAAGAATTCTGTGTCAATTACTGACATCAAATTGCCATCATCAGCTGCTTCTTCCACTTTGGGATCAAATGGGATGACGCCAAGAGACGGAACTCTTAACAATCCTTCTATGTATTTTGGATCAGTCTTTCCAAAAGGATAAGATTTACCTCCACACTTATTACAAACAAAGTATCCCATGTTTTCAACAAATCCGGTGATTTTTACACCTACTTGTTCGAAAAAACCCACTGTTCGCATTGCATCAGCTATAGCCAGACGATTTGGTGTTGTTACTATCACTGCGCCATCTACATCCATGTTTTGTTTTATTGTTAACGCTGCATCTCCGGTACCGGGTGGCAAATCGATTATAAAAAAATCCATTTCTGGCCAATCCGTGAATTGAAGTAATTCTACAATTGCTTTTGTTACCATTGCACCTTTCCAAATGACAGGGGTTTCTGGATCTACCACGTAGCCAAGAGACATTGAAAAGATGCCGTCTTTTTCATTGGGAATTATTTTGTTTTTCTCTTCGTTTGTACCAGCTCGCTCACTCACTCCTAACATTCTCGGAACGTCTGGACCGTGCATATCTGCATCGAATATTCCAACACTGTGACCGCGCTTCTTGAGAGCGATTGTTAAAGCAACAGAAAAAGTACTCTTTCCTACTCCACCCTTAGCGCTTAAAATTGCTATTCGCTTTTTAGCACTCTGGACATAGTGTTTTTGTTCTATTGTGCTTCCTTTTTCTTGAACGGTTGATATCTTTGCTTTTGCGCCTTTTTCCTCAAATTTTGCTTTTATTTCATCAAAAATGATCTGGCGTTTGTTAGAATCAGCTGCTCCCAGATTTAAAAGTACTTCTATGATATTATCTTTGATTTCAATGGACTTAACGATTTTGAAATCAGTTAAAGTTTTTGAATACCCTGGATATCTTATGGTTGAAAGTATCCTCATTGCTTCATTCTTGTTCACAAAAGATCACTTCCTTTATTGTTTAGTCACGATGTTACTATTGCGTGGCCACTTGTTTCTTTGACAGTATGTTAATATTATCGAGGAAATCACGTTTAAAAGCTGAAAAGCTTCCTTCGTATATCGCATTTCTTGCTTTTCTCATGAGATCGTGCAGAAAGTACATATTATGATATGTAGCGAGTATCATACCCGTACTCTCTTTGCGCTTTATCAAATGATGAATGTACCCTCTTGAATAATTCCGACACACTTCGCAGCTACATTCTGGATCCAATGGGGATTTATCAAATGCGTAAATGGAAGCTCGGATGTTTAGTTTTCCGTGTGATGTGTAAACAGTACCGTGACGAGCCATTCGCGTTGGTAATACACAGTCCATCATGTCCACCCCGCGTTCCACAGCTTCGAGCATAAGCATGGGATCTCCAACTCCCATAAGGTAACGCGGTTTGTCTTCAGGCATAAGAGGCATAATGATGTCCAACATTTTCAAAGTTGTCTTAAGATCCTCACCAACACTTAAGCCACCTATTGCAAAGCCATCAAACGGCATAGATGTGACTTCCCGGGTACTGATCATGCGTGTTTCCCTGAAAAACCCTCCTTGTGTTATACCAAAAAGCGCTTGATCTTTGCGCGTATGAAATTTTAGCGCACGCTTTGCCCAGTCTGTTGTACGTTTCAACGATATTTCCGTAGTTTTTCTGTCGTTTCCAGGTGCAAGACATTCATCAAGAACCATTGCGATATCAGAGCCAATCGCTTGTTGAATTTGCATGACTTTCTCGGGTGTAAACCTATGAGTTGTCCCATCAAGTGGAGCTTTGAAGGTGACGCCGTCATTATCCACCTTCACGTGTTTGGAAAGACTGAAGATCTGATATCCACCGCTATCTGTTAGTATGGGAATGTCCCACGATGCAAATTTATGCAATCCTCCAAAGGAATTTATAACCTCAAGTCCAGGTCTTATGTAAAGATGAAAAGCATTAGCAAGTACGATCTGAGCTCCGGCACGTTTAGTGCAATCACGGGTACACATTTTTACGGCTCCATTTGTCCCAACAGGCATAAAGACAGGTGTTTCAACTATGCCATGCGAAAGAACAAGTTTTCCAATCCTAGCAGTGTTATCCTTTTTTAGGAGTTCAAATCGCACTCTTGATCCTCCTTGTTTTTCAAAATCTCATCAAAGCTCAGAATTATACTTTTCCCGTTTACTGCTTGAAGCTTTACTATTTTGTGAAATATGTTGATTTCAGATACGATGTAATCCACATTTTTATACCGCATTCTTTGCCCAGCGTCAGGTATGTTTTTAAGGATTTCGAGATATGTGTCATTTTCGTAGGCTAAACAACAGAGCAATCTGCCACACGCTCCAGATATTTTTGCTGGATTTATCATCAACTGCTGAACTTTGGCGTATTTGAGAGTTATACTTTTGAAATCTCTTTCAAACCTTGAACAGCAAGTTTGCATACCGCACATACCAATTCCGCCAACCAATTTAGCTGCGTCTCTTATTCCGATTTGTCTAAGTTCTATTCTCGTTTTGAAGGTCATTGCCAAATCCTTGACCAAAGCCCTAAAATCTACTCGTCCATCTGCGGAGAAAAAGAAGATCAGCTTCGAGCGATCGAGAGTATATCGCGCTCTCAACATTTTCATTGGAAGACTGTGTTCAAGAACTTTTTCCTTGGAAATGCCAAGAGCAGTTTGAGCTTCTTTCTTATTTTGTTCGTAACGTTGTATATCCTCATTGGTGGCTTTTTTAATTATGACTTTTTCTACTTCTTCTGCATTATCGAATACTTTTACAACTTCTCCCATTTCGATTCCAAATTCACTTTCAGCGATTATCTTTTCTCCTCTCAAAAGCTCCTCTTTGTATGAAAATTTATGTATCCTTCCAACTTTTTCAAATGAAACACCATAAACGCCCATTACATTTCACTTCCTTTTAAGAAGGGTGAATCGAGATATCAATAAAAATATCGAAAGATCTCGATTCGCATTGGCATCGTACATTTTTAGCACCCAATCTGTGAATTCAACTTTCGGAGCATTCATTTCAAGATATATAGGAATGTAAGATCTTCGCTTTATGCCTTTCCAATACGCTGTTTTTTTTAGCGTAACAATGTCTCCTATAAGCACAAGTGCTGCGTCAAGAAGTATTTTAAGAATTCTGGAGGCATTATTTGGATTTATAGCATGTCTTAATTTTTGAAAAACATATGGAATATCTTTTTCCTTTACTGATAACAGCAATTGTTCAGATATAACTGAAAGTATGAAGTCTGGTGTGCTATCTTCTAATCCACTTAATAATGATTCAAGAGTAGATTTGACATCTTTCAAACCGTTCAACATTTTTTCTAATCGTTCCAAGTGTTCGTCCACGTAAATCGCCGCTTCTGGAGAGTTTTTTATCAACGATCCAATCAGGGGATTTGTTATTCTCTCTAATACGTCAATGGAAACAAAAGACAACGGATCCAATTCTACGGAAAGTGTTGTGAAACGACTCCTAATAGTGGAAATCACTCGTGATGGGAAATCAGTGAAAAAGACGAAAACTGCATACTTTGGCGGTTCCTCAGTAATTTTTAACAAAGTGGCAACAGCTTCTCGACTTGCATTGGCAATTTCATCTGCTATCACATACTTATGCTTCGCAACTGATGGAGAATATGCTAAAAACTTCTCCACGCTTCTTGCTTTACTCACATTTATCGATTCTCCATTTTGGTTCAACCAAATCGTATCGTAATAAATTTCCTTTTTTTCTATAACGGCTATGAGCGATTTTAAAAACCTTTCTTTTACTACGTTGCTACCAATTTTTATGATCAATCTTGCCGCAGATTGTGAGTCTACGAACTTTGCCACCCTATTTGTGAATTCCGCAAGTGTTTCTTTCATCTGTACAGATCCATCAAAAGACCGTTTATTTCCCCAACTTTTGACGCAAAGTAAATCGTTGCTCTCTCTGAGTCAAAAATTTTTTTTGACATTTCTTCCAGATCTGAGTTAATTTTATCTACTATAAAATACAATTTAGCTTTTTTATTCTCTATAGATGACAACTCCGTTATTGTATAAAGTCTCTTCTCGACGAGTTTTAGGAATTCTTTTATCTTGTGTTTATAATCGTTTAAGTTCTTTTCTGAAGGAGAACGCGAAAAAACATTCCCGCTTTCCAAAATCTCATTTATCAAAGCGTTAAGATCCTTCTCCTCTTCTTCGTCTAAAAAATCCGCAAATCCTTTCCCTTCAATTTTCGAATATCGCCCATGAGAACCAGATACTTTTTTGCTTTTTCCCTTCCTTATTTCCTGTGATGGATTGTTTCCAGCTGGATTGACACGCAAAGCCAAAACCTCCTCGTTTCCGGCAACCACAGATGGAAGCCTTTACTTTGATCCTACAGTCTTGGCGATTGACTCAACGTAAGGATATCTTAAAACACCGCGCTCGGTAATTATTGCATCTATCAGTTCAGCATCTGTTACATCAAAAGCTGGATTATAAACCTTTATCCCTTTAGGTGCTATTTTAACACCTTGAACTTCAATCACTTCGGTGTGAGGTCGTTCTTCTATCGGAATCTTTAGGCCATCTGAAGTGTCCACATCTATTGTAGAAATGGGTGCCGCAACATAAAACTTGACGCCGTGCTTTTTCGCAAGCAGAGCAAGGGAATAAGTACCGATCTTATTTGCCGTATCTCCATTGGCCGCTATTCTGTCTGCTCCGACAATAACCGCATCGACGTTTCGAGTTTTCATGACCCAACCTGCCATATTGTCACATATGAGAGTTGCGTCAACCCCAAGTTTCATTAGTTCCCACGCAGTTAATCTTGCACCTTGTAAGTATGGTCTGGTTTCATCAACATACGCATGAATTTTCTTACCATGATCGAGTGCAGTGTGAATAACACCTATTGCTGTCCCGTAATCAACCGTTGCAAGTGCTCCAGCATTGCAGTGGGTAATAACTGTTGCGTTGTTTGGTAACAACTCTTGCCCATATATCCCTATACGCTTGTTCACTTCAACATCTTCATTTGCTATATGTTCTGCTTCGTCATTGAGAATATCCAGAATTTCATCAGGATTGTTTGTCAATTCGGAGAGAAATTTGGAATGCATTCTTTCTAAAGCCCAAAAAAGATTGACAGCTGTTGGGCGAGTTGCTGCTAACTTTAACTTTACTTCTTCCATCTTTTTAGCGGTAAGGTGTTTTTTGTTTTCCATGGCTCCAAGAACATATCCAAAAGCAGCAGTCGCGCCTATAGCTGGTGCTCCGCGCACAACCATATTTTTTATAGCTTGAGCTACACAATCCGAATTTGTACATTTTGTGTATTCTTCAACGTGGGGCAATTTTCTCTGATCTATGAGTTCCAAAACTTTTCCATTCCATTTCATCGTTACGGTTGAAATCAATTTCTGTTGCTCCTTTCACAATTTCTTATTTTTGAAAGAACTACATCAAAGTATTTTACCACGAGTAGAGTTGCCAGTGGCAATGTCTTTTCCACTTTCCTGACCGAGACGAAGTCGAGTGGAAGAGATCGTCATTTGGAGTATGTCATTTTTTCCAGAGCATTCATTATAATTGAAAGTCCTATTTCGTTTTTTCCACCACGTGGCAGAATGATATCACAATTATATTTCTGTGGTTCTATAAAATTTCTAAAAGCTGGGGCTACAAATTTCCTGTATTGAGATATGATTGATTCAATTGAACGTCCGCGTTCTTTGGTATCTCTTTCTATTCTTCGTATAAGTCTCTCGTCCCCATCTTCGTCGACGTAGATCGCAAGATCAAAAAGCCTTCGTATGTCTTCTCTGTAAAGAACGAGTATACCTTCAACAATGATAAGTTCTTGAGGTTCGATTCGTGTTGTTTTCGATGGATCACGTCTGTAAGTCACAAAACTGTATGACGGAACCTCTATAAAATTACCATTTTTTAAGGATTGGAGATGCTTGAAAAACAAATCAAAGTCAAAAGCAGATGGCGCGTCAAAGTTTACTTCTCTTGGATCAATGCCTGCGTCGAGATCTTTGTAATAGCTATCCATGTTAAGACATACCGTTCTTTCTTTGAAATGCTCTAATATCTTGTTGGCAACCGTGGTTTTTCCTGCTCCACTTCCACCAACTATTGCCACAAAGGTACTCATAAGTTCACCTCATCTTTTTAAGATATTCCGCTTCGATCATAATTTTATCACCTCACTGAGAATTCGCATAGGTGCTATAATATTCCCCTATAAAAAAGTGGAGGTGAGATTTATGAAGAAATCGGCAATCGTGTTTGCCATGATAGTGGCGTTGCTTGAAATCATAATTTTCGCGCAACCCATTGTTCAGAGTAGCACATCGCTTACTAAAATTTTCTTTGAACCTAATGCGGGTGAAGCTCCGTTTTTGAGCGTTATTGACAGCGCGAAATCCAGTTTGAAGATCGAAGTTTATGTCATGACTTCAAGTGATGTCTTTGAAGCAATTGAAAATGCCATCAAACGTGGAGTAAATGTTCAAGTTATACTTACGCAACATCCTTACAATATGGAAGCTCAATCAAAGTACGCATATGAAAAATTAGATTCCATTGGTGCACATGTCAAATGGGCTCCAGCACGCTTCACTTACGATCACGCAAAATTTATGATAGCAGATAACTCAATTGGAATATTCGGAACATCTAATCTTACTTACAGCGGTATTTCTCAAAATTTCGAAGTTGATGTTTTAACGAAAGATCAAAATCTCGTGAAAGCTCTTGACATGGTTTTTGAAGCTGATTGGAAAAACGTCCCGGCTGGTTCAATTCCAAGGGAATATCTTGTGTTAAGTCCTCATAGTGAAAGTGATATCGTATGGTTGATCAACAGTGCAAAGAAAAGTCTAAAAATCGTAGAAGAGGAGGTCCCAGAAGGCGGTGTTTTCGATGCAATTGAAACAGCTGCAAAACGTGGAGTTGATATTCAAATTGTCGAACCATTTTCAAATGTCAGAGTAGCTTCCGGACAATACGTCTTGGCGTCACTCGCGAAACTGGGAGTTCACGTTGGTCTTGTAAAAGAACCTTACATTCATGCAAAGATGATCATAGTAGATAACAGAGATCTTTTTATAGGATCTCAAAATGTTTCATACACTTCTTTATATCAAAACAGGGAAGTTGGAGCAATATTTTCAAATGAGGCACTCATTTCGTCTGCATCATCGCGATTCGATTCTTTGTGGATGCGAGCTTCTACCTTGTCATCAAAAGTTCCCACTGCCCAGACTGCTTTTCTAACCCAGATCGTTTCAAGCCCTTACAATTACATGGGTAAACTTGTTAAAACAGTTGGAACGGTTGAGGCCGTATTTGGGCCAACTGTTTTCATCTCGTATGCGCGTGGTGTAAAAGTAGGAGGACTTGAGCTGTGGCTTGGACATGTGAAAAATTCTTCCCCCACTCTTGAGATTGGGCAAACAGTTCGGGTTGTAGGAGCTGTCAACACTTACAAAGGACAACTTGAAATTTCAGCAGTTGTGCCACCCAAAATTCTTTCGGAGGCACTCCTTCCACGTCCGTTTGAACCGTCTTTTGATGAGCTTTCCAGTTATGACGGACTTACCGTTTTGCTGAAAGGCACTGTGCAAATTTTAAGTAGTGGTATGTACATTTCAAACGGAAAGACACTTGTTAACATGCTTGCGCTCAAGAAATTACCAAAGATTGCGGGAGGAACAGATGTTTATGTTGAGGGCATAGTTGTCAATAGGAACGGTGAATCGGCTGTAGCTCCGATAAGATTTTACAGTGCAAACGCATACGTTTCTGCTTTGGAACATGGGAAGATAAAGTCAAATCCCAAGCTGTCGGAACTTCGCAAAAATTCCAATCTCTACTATTCTCAGACGATCACATCAACCGGCATTGTTTCTGCGGTGGTAAGTCCATTAAATGCTTACATAACATCCAATGGTTATGGGATGAGAATATATGGAGAACATGATTCCATTCGTCCAGGGGATATTGTGAAAGTTAAGGGAAGTTTCACCTCTTACGGAGGATCATTCGAGATCGATGTGAATTCAGTGAAAATAATAGGTCATGTTGCACAACCCAAACCTGTTTCTATTAAAATTTCTGAAATACCTAAATATCCAGAAATGCTCGTGAAAGTCTTTGGAACCGTATCAAAGGCAAAATCCAAGACTTTTGATATTAATGATAAAACGGGTGTCGTGATGGTTTATGTTCCAAAAGGAGTTAAAAGCATCAACGGCGAAAAAGTCACTGTTGTCGGAATCGCTACTAAGTACAAAGGCACCTATGAAATATACGCTTTGTCGATTTCTAAATAATGAACGATCAAAACGAATTTTAAAGTTCCATGCTTACGCTCTTCATCTCTTACAAAGAGATGGAGGGCGGAATTGCTTCGTATTGTTTCAAGACTTCCCTTGATTTCACAATCACTTTTTTTATCATCTCTTCAAGTCCAACATCTTTTTGACTACAACCAGAGGCTCTTACATGTCCACCTCCACCAAATGCAATTGCTATTTCACTTACATCTACGTAATTCTTGGATCTAAACGAAATGTTTACTTGCCTTTCTGGCCATTCTACAAAGAGTATTGCAACTTCGACTCCGTATATTGATCTTACTTCGCCAATAAATCCTTTTACATCCTCGTCAGTGCAATTATGACGTTTCAACATCTCGGCAGATACGTAAGCCCATGCAAGTTTGCCGTTTTCTTCCACCTTCAATGTATTGACCATTTCTGAAAAAAGTTTGAATTCATTAATGGTTCGGTGTTCAAGCACAGCAGAAGATATGTGTTGAATATTAGCTCCACTTTCAATGAGCTCAGAAGCATATCTAAAAACTTTCGAGTCGGCGTTCGAGTACTTGAAAAATCCTGTGTCCGTTGCAATTCCGAGCAGATTGATTTCGGCAAGACTTGGATCATATTTGATGCCAAGTTTCTTAGCTATCTCGTAAACAATTACCGCCGCTGCAGCATAATTGGAATCGTAAAAATCTATCTCTCCAAATCCCACATTAGTTTTATGATGATCGAGAGTTATGTCCGGTTTTTTGCCATTAAGCAGCTCAACAGAAGTTCCAATTCTTGAAATCTCTGAAGCGTCCACAGTTACCGATGTATCATAATCATAATCTCTAAGTTGTTCAACTCTCTTAATTTCTGAAACACCAGGTATGTTCTTATAAAACCAAGGTATTTCATCCTCGATGCAACCTTCCGCTGTTTTACCTATCTTTCTTAAAATGAGTACCATTGTCGCAACAGAACTTATGTCATCACCATCTGGTTTAATATGTCCTATAACAAGGACTCTTTTCGCGCTTTTAAGCTTGTTAATTACGTCATCTAATGTTCTTAGCATGTAAAATCATCTCCATGTTTACTTTCTGTACTCACCACGCGCGAGTTGAGAAGTCACCATATCTACCAAAGACTTTAATTGATTACTCGTTGCTTCTTGTGAGTAGACATCCATAAGCCATTTCCTATACCATTTCTCGCTTGCGCTTTGAGGTACGATTGGCGATTTTACCACACTTTCCTCCATTTTGTCAAACATTTGAGATAGCAAAATAGAAACAAATTGAGTGGCAACTGTGTGTAATTTGTTTTTGCCTAAATCTTTAGAATTTAAGAGGGTGATTGGAGAAAGGTTCACATTATCACCACATTCTGCTGTATTATTCCAGATCTATGAAGTGATTCTATTATTGCAATGATATCTTGCGGCGTGGCTCCAAGAGCCTTGAGTGCACTTATAAGATTTGCGATGGTGTTAGATGTGGTCTTTGTTCCGGCAGTTGAAACAGTTCCGTTGGTTATTGAAATGGAAAAATTACCGTAACTCATTGTGAAATCCGGAAGTTGAATATCTCCACCAAAGATTACTGTTCCAGTGCGCTCATTTATCACTATTTCTTGAGGGATGTTAGGAGTTACCGTGATTTGTTCGATGATCGCAAGAAAATCTATCAATTTGTTTTTAAAAATACTTGGTAATGTCACGTCCACTGCTGCTGCATCTACAGCTTTGGCAATTTCAGCATCAAATTTTCCATTTATTGCCTGCGCGACTCGAGCCGCTGTGACAAAATCAGGTTTGTTAAGGAGGAGTGTAACCACATTTGCTTTTACTATATCAGATGGTATGAGTTTCTGTACTATCGCACCATTTGGTATTGTTCCAACGAGTTGATATCTTTTTTGAAGAGAGACCGATTGCTTACTTTCTTCTCCACCAAGTGAAATTTGTCCTTGAGCTACTGCGTACACATTCCCATCTGCGCCGTACAAGGGGGTTTGTAGGAGTACGCCGTCCCTCAGACTTTTTGCGTCTCCCATAGATGAAACGGTTACGTCCAATTTCATACCTGGATAGTAAAAAGGTGGGATATTTGCCGTAACCATGACGAGTGCTGAGTTTTTAGATTTAAGCTGTGCAGCAGTTGTAACTACTCCAAAGTTCTTGAGCATATTGGCAAGCAAGGTTGAAGGAAGCTGCCCGCTATCACCATTTCCATCTAAGCCAACTACTACTCCCACGCCAAAAAGCTGATTATCCATTGCACCTCTGAATCTCGCTATATCTTCAATTCTGACAACAGAACTTGCAAAGATTATGGATGCTAATGACAAAACAAGACTCAAGTAAATTATTTTTTTCAAAGATTTCACACTCCCAATCAAAAAAGTATTGAAGCAAGAGAACTAAATATCCAATTTATCCATCTATTCTGGTTCATCCCTTGCTGAAATACAAGGTTACCATCGTACCAAATTTGCAGATCAGCGATCTTTGACGAATCAACAGTGTTCGTCGGGCTAATATCGTTAGGATTTACAATTCCTTGAATCTGTACTTGCTTCATTGATTCTCCAACTTTAACTTCCTTGGTTCCTTTGATCACAAAATTACCATTTGGCATAATCTTGGTTACCACTGCTGCAATCTGAGTTACAAACTGCGACTGATCTTTTGAAGAAGAGGTTTTGTTAGAAATTTTTGCTGTATTTGTGCTTCCATTTCCAAGCGGTATGAACTTGGTAATATCAAAGTTCGTGACGGATTTTAGAAGCCCTGTAAGAATTGATAAAAGCCCACCTTTATAGTTCGGATTGCTGTATGAAAACGAAGCAGTTGTATTGTCATAAACCATGACATTGAGCACATCTCCTACAGAGTTCGCAATCTTCATAACAAATGGAGATTTGAATTTTTTGTTTGTGGAAGATATCCATAAAGAATTTGCCAAAAAAGATGAGGAAACAATTGTGAGAATTAGGACAATGAATAAAATTTTTTTCAACTCACTCGCCTCCCGAATAAATGCGTATCTTTGGCCCCTTTTCAACTGTTCCGTATAACATATAACCATTATCAACATTTCTAACGGAAATAACTTGTCCCACGTTACCGTTCTGCATTGCTCTTACAAATGTTGTAACTGTCATTGTTGGGTATGAAATATAAGCAATCAAAATCTGCCCAACAACCACATCTGGTGGAGATTTCAATCCTTGCATTGATATCACTTGACCATTAAAGAAAGACCATACAGCTATTTTTCCGATGCACTTTTTAAGAGAGGTAGCGTAAGCTGTAGTTGTGGCGTAAACGTCTATTCGTTCCAATTTTAAAGAGTCTCTTGTGATCTTTTGACCATATTCTATACGTTTTGCAGCAATTACCACTTTTTTATATTCGTGAATGGCGTATTTCAGAACGACAGATTTTATAACTTTTGAATATGAAACAAAGTTTATAGGCACACCCATGATATTTCTCGACAAGATGAATGGTTTCCCAACGTCTATGAATTCAAAATTGATACTCGGAATGCTATTGATTAGAGAAAGCGAAAAATCCTTTTTAAGAAACAAATTCACGATTTCAGGGATTTTTTTTATTTTGTTTGTTCTACCAATGAGATCGGTTTCAAAGCTGATATTGGCGTAAGTACTTATGCCGTTTGCCCTTAGTTCAACGAGTGCAAATTTTTTACCGGCGATTTCTGAAACGCTTTTGATATTGATCGTGTAGTTCTCATCTGCCACTTTAACAACCGGAAAATTTGTGATAAAAACGTTTGTTGCCAGTTTAGACGCCAAAGCTTGTTGAATTTCTGATAAATTAACTGTAAAAGACTTTGAACTGATTCTTACCTTACTTGAGGTAAGAGAGACATTTAACCATTTGATCTCACTTTCTGCACGAATTTTTACACTCTTTGCGTCGATCATATAGTAAGTACCTGGTTGTGGAGAAAATGCAACTTTGAAATCTTTCAAAACTTGAACAGATATGCCACTAAATGTAGCAGCAAGATCATAAAGTGTGACATATCTCCCGCTCACGATCGCACTGGATTTCAAAGTGAGAGTTGATGCTAAAGATACAACTCCCAAAATAATGACCATGGCAAACGCGAGTCTTCTCAACATACCTCATCTCTTGAGTGTTGCTGTGTCTTGCAACATCTGATCAGAGGTTTGGATTACACGTGCATCGAACTCATAAGCGCGTTGAGCGTTGATCATTCCTACCATTTGCTGGATGATATCAACATTTGACATTTCAAGATATCCTTGCCTTAACGCACCGAATCCATCCTGATTAGGTACACCTTGAATCGGCTGACCCGAGGCTGATGTAGCACTGTACAAATTGTCACCGAGAGCATTTAGTCCAGCGGGATTTAAAAACTTTACGAGTGTGATGCTTCCAACCTGGGTAGGGGTTCCATTTGCACCCATTACTGTAACAGTTCCATTAGGAGCAATATCCACAGAAGTGGCGTCAGAGGGAATCACGATGTTTGGTACGACAATATAACCATCGGAGGTTACAATTCTACCTTGCCCATCTAATTTAAAACTTCCATCACGTGTGTAAGCTACTTGTCCGTTTTGAAGTTGAACTTGAAAGAAACCGTCTCCCCCTATAGCAAGATCGAGAGGATTGCCTGTGTGTTTAATGTTTCCAAGAGTAAATAATCTGTTTGTGGCAACTGTTCTCACACCATGTCCTCTGTATAGTCCCGTTGGAGACTGCGTGTTCTGGGATGTGGGAGTTCCCGCTGTGAAAATATCTTGATAGGCTAAAGAAGCAAACTCCGCGCGACTTTGTTTGTATCCAGTTGTATTAACGTTTGCAAGGTTGTTGGATATGATATCCATCATAAACTGTTGAGCACTCATTCCCGTAGCAGCTGTTGAAAGTGATCCAAGCATCCTATTTCCTCCCTTCTCATCTGGCGCGTCCGACATTTATCGCACTGGAAAAAAGCATATCTTCTGTTGTTACAACTCTTTGAGCTATTTCATAATGCCTATAAGCGTTTATCATGTTTACCATTTCTTTTATGGCATTCACATTTGAAGATTCAAGATAACCCTTCAAAACTTTGGAATTTGGTTTCAAAACAAATTGGCCACTTTCTTTGGTTGGGATAAAGCAAGTACTTCCGACTTTTTCAAGGTAAATAGGATTTTCCACATCAAAGACTGCTGGTCGAACTCCCGTTTTGAAAAGAATTGGTTTGAGGGCCGCATTTAAGACCTCTCTCCCTTCTTTATCGACAAGATATCCTTGAGAAGAAAGAGTAAAACTTCCATTTCTTGTATAAACAATCCTTTTTCCATCTTTGATCGCAAAAAATCCTCTTCCGTTTATAGCAAAATCTGTTGACCCTCCTGTTTTTTCCAAAGAACCTTCTGCCATGTTGGGAGCAACCCGATCTACTACAACTGCATTTATAGTGGTTCCCAAGAATGCATCTTTATGTCCTATAGAAGTTCGGTAAATTTTACGATTCATGATAGCTTCAAAAGACATGGAGTCAGCTTTATAACCAGTGCTGTTGATATTTGCAAGATTGTTTGCGATGTTGTCGATCATTGCTTGATCCACGAGCATTCCCATAGTTGCCGTGTAAAATCCTGTATGCATCTTATATATCACCTCACAGGATCATTCGACGTTAGTTTTTACAACTCCTTGAATTTTGTTTTCAATTTTTACGTTGTGCCGACATCACTGGAATGCTCGAAAATGCCGTAAAACGTGGCAGTAACAATTGATATGATGCCAAAGAATAAGTAACCGTTGTTCACACCAAAAGTGTTTGCCACCCATCCTCCCATGATAAATCCGAAGATCATAGAAAATCCGGCTGTTGTCATCCAAAAGATTGCCTGGGCATTAGACCTAAAGGATGGTTCAATATTAAAATTGACATAATGAAGGATAGCATAATAGATAGCAATCCAATTGAAAAATTCAAGAGTTTGGATAGTGATCATAAGAATAAGATTGTTAAAAGCCCAAGTTAAAATCCATCTTGCACCAAAACTAAGAGATGCTATGACGAGGAGGCGTTTAACACCCAAAAATTTTATTATTCGATCAGCAAAAAATAAGAATGGGATTTCAGCAAGTGCTTGAACAGCTATTGCTACGCCTGCAAATGAAACAGAATATCCTCTTATTTTCGTAAGAATAGGCAAAAAATACAATCCGAACGCATTTGAAGATAAAACAAGAATTTCTAAAACAAGCATCCTGTAAAATGGTGCCGGTAAATTTTTGAAAGAGAAGCGTGCTTCCTTTCCAACGTTGAATCCCCTTGTTTTTGGAATAAGGAGAGAAACAGATCCCACAAGAGCGAAAGAAATAGAACCTATTAGAAAGAACGACATGTCATTTTTTACATATCCTATTATCAGCATAGCAACAGAAAAACCTATGGATCCCATTGTTCTGGCTTTTCCAAAAGAAAAGCCATGTTCTTCCGAGTGTACGGTTGAAATCGATTCAGCTAAAGGAACGATCGATGTCCACAAGAATCCGACCGCAAAGACAGCGGAAAGAACAAACCAGAAAGTCTTAAAAACGTAAACACTCCAAATTAAAATTGCACTCGAAAATGCAAGGGAAGTTAAAACGCCATTTTTAACTCTTTTATCGGTAAAATGCATCCAAAATGGATTCGACAGCAGCAAAATAACTGCAGAGCTGCTACCGAGTAACCCGTTTTGAAAGTCGGAAAAATGAAGCTGATTAAAATAGTTACCCATAAACGTGAAAAACGCGAAGGGTATGTAGATGGAAAATTCTAAAAGGTAAAATCTCCAGAGCATTATTCTCTCCCAAAGAGGGAATGGAGCTGTAAGCCGGATTCTGTCGTGGATGGTCATCTATCTGGGAAGCATGTTACCATACTCCTCAAGCGACCTACCAGAGGGATTGGCGGGCCACCTAATAGCCCCTCGACTTGGTCTTGCTTCGGGTGGGGGTTATCAGACCGAACGGTCTCCCGTTCGTCGGTGAGCTCTTACCTCACCTTTCCATCCTTGCCCCTAAAGGCGGTTTTCGTTTCTATGACCCTTCCAAGGATCACTCCTTCCGGGTGTTACCCGGCACCCTGCCCTGTGAAGTCCGGACTTTCCTCGATCCTAAAGATCGCGACCATCCGCTCCATTCCCTTAATTATCATTAAAGAGAAAAAGGTTTTTGAGCTTTTCCATAAATTTCAAGTCATTATAAAATATAGTTATGGGAGTAACTGAAACATAATTACTTCTCACAGCGTAATAATCAGCATCCTCGCCAGGATCATCTTCAATTATTTCACCTAACATCCAGTAATAAGTGTTTCCAAAAGGATCTTTTCTGGCTTCAAAGAAATCTTGGAATCGTCTTTTTGACTGACGCGTGAGTTTATAACCTTTCAATTCATCATAGGTAACTGCTGGGACATTAACGTTAAGTGCCGAAAATTTTGGAAATTCGTTAAGATCCAGCTTTTCAATGAGTTCAATAACTACTTTTGCCGCTGACGAAAAATTTGGATTGCTATTAGAACAGCTCGAAATGGCAATAGATGGAACTTCCATTAAAGCACCTTCAAGTGCTCCGGAAACAGTCCCTGAATACATAAGATCTGTACCGAGATTGGCTCCCTTGTTGATCCCACTTAAGACAAGATCAACTTTTTTGTCTTTTAATATTGCTTGAACGCCCAGTTTTACACAATCTGCCGGTGTTCCATTGACAGCATAACCAAAAAATTCATTTCCAAATTTGACTTCCTTAGCCCATAATGGATTGCGAATCGTTATAGCATGTCCAGTAGCACTTCTTTCAACGTCAGGAGCAACTACATGCACTTCGGCTATTTTTGAAATTTCCCTCGCAAGTGTTGCTATTCCTTCGGACATTATACCATCATCGTTTGTTATAAGTATTCTCAATATTTCTCACCCCTCAAAATGGCATTCAAGCATTATACAACAATTCCCCCACTCTTTACAAAGTGGGGGAATCGATTCCCTTTTGGCGCGCCTGGCGGGAGTCGAACCCACAACCCTCGGATCCGAAGTCCGATGCTCTATCCAATTGAGCCACAGGCGCTTTCTGGGGTGGCTGGCGGGGCTTGAACCCGCAACATTCGGATCCACAGTCCGACGCTCTACCAATTGAGCTACAACCACCACGCTTGGCGCGCCCGGCAGGACTCGAACCTGCAACCTACGGATTAGAAGTCCGTTGCTCTATCCAATTGAGCTACGGGCGCTTGTTAACAGTGGAATTATATCAACAAAACTCTTTGTTGTCAACTTGACGAATTGCCTAAATGCATGTATACTAATTTAACTTTATAAGTGTTGATGGCTCTGACAATTGTCTTTTGGATCTGTCCTCGCTACGCTACGGAGGCTCCTGAAAGGCAATGTCATCGCCGATAATTACTTTCTGGACTTCAATTTTGAAATGTATCGAGTATATTTTTCGAGAGAGACTATCCTGTTAAAGTATCTCTGAAAGCAAGACACGATCTTTCTCCTTTTATAAGCTGAAGTTATAGCAAAACTGTTTATTTTGTGAGGTGGCGTTGAATACCATTGAGAGCTAATTGTGACCATGTTTCCATTTCATCATATCTTTTCTTAAGTCCTTCAATATCGGTCAATTCCCATGAGAATTTCTCGTTCTCTTTTATTCCGTTTATGTCTGTTGTAATGGTAAATACCACTCCAAGATGAACTCTATTTACCGGTGTGGTGTTTTCTCTAATTAAGCCCACATATTTCGGCCAATTGTAATGGCTTATGGAAATTTCTTCATTGATTTCCCTCTCCATTCCAGAGAGAAACTTCATCCATGGAGAGTCTCCTTCATCTTTATCATTCACATGGCCTCCTATGCCGATACTGTAAAACCCATGCAATCGCGATTCAGTTTGAGCCTTAAGACGTTTGACTAAAAGATACATTCTTTCAGGATTTCGTACCACGACGTAAGGAATCAATTGCCGAATTGATTCATCATTTTCGGCTTTTGACCTTCTAATAAAAAAACCCTTTTTCTCCACCATGTTTTTGATCTCATCCATTGGAACATCCAAAAATCCATAACCTTCAACAACAGCTTGAATGTCTTTGTCTTTGATCACGAGTACCATCTCATCCATTATTTTTCTCCCTTCAATTTTCCAATTTCTTCTATAAATTGATCTATATCTCTAAAATCTCTATATACAGATGCAAATCGAACATATGCAACTTGATCTATTTTCCTAAGCTCTTTCATAACCATTTCACCAATGCTGTTTGTAGAAATTTCGCTTCCAATTTTTTGGGCTCTAGCCTCCACAGCGTTTACCATTTCCTCGATCTTCTCCATGGAGATAGGACGCTTTTCGCAAGCTTTTACTATACCATTCATCAACTTTTCCCTTTGGAACTTTTCACGTCTGCCATCTTTTTTGACAACCATAAACTTCCCGCCCTCAAAACGCTCATACGTTGTAAACCTGGCACCACAAGATGGACACTCTCTTCGTCGTCTTATTACCAAACCATTTTCTATAGCTCGAGAATCTTGAACTCTGGTGTTGGGGTATCCACAAAAAGGGCATTTCATTTTTTGTCTTCCTTTAACTGTACCATTTTGAGTATTTTCCCAAGCCTTCTATGAACTACAGATTTTGAAACTGGAGGGGTAAGCATTGCTCCAAGTTCTCTCAACGAGATTGCTGGATTTTCTAATCTTAACTTTGCTACTTTGTATAATTTTGATGGCAAGCTTTTAAGGCCAATTCTGCGATCAATTTCTATAATTGCATCAATCTGTTTTAAACTTGCAGTTCCACTACGTTTGGAATTGGCTTCTATAAAATTCACGCTTCTCGTTACATCTGAACGGATTCTATTTGCCATCATAACAGAGTGGACTAAATTTGCGGCTCTCATTGCGCCTATGAGATTTAAGAATTCTTCTATCATTTCACCATTTTTGATGTAAAATCTGTACCCGTAGCTTACATCTACTATGTGACCAATTATTCCGAAGAATTCTTCCAACCTTTTAAGTATCCAATTCAACGCTTCCAACTTGCGATAGTAAATTTCAAGATGGTGGTGATGAACTGGATTGGCTATCGAACCTGATGATAAAAAAGCTCCACGCATAAAGGCAGAAAACAAAATCGGGTCTGATACAGTTTGCTCATTCACTTCCCCTACGGTGTTAAGTCCAAGATCGTTGAGAAATTCTTTGGCATTCTCGACCGCGATTCTAAGTAAAAACAATCGTCCAGCATTTAAGCGCTTTTCTTGACGATAAAAGATATCCACATTTCCTTGATGGATTATTTTCAGTAATTTCTTTACCCTTCTGGCTACGCAGGTATTTTTAACGGTAAGTTCAAAATGACTGCGTTTTCCTATTTCAAGTGTTCCCTTGAATTTTAGAAAACCGGCAAACTCCGCTTTTGCAGTGAAAGAATTTATGGGGAGAGTACAAAGTTCCTCTTTTACATCTGAAGTAAAAGACATTTTGTCAATCACCTACCAAATTCATGACAATTTCGCGTACGGAAGCAGCAAGCTTTAATGGGTCATGGCGAAGCTTCTTTTCGCCATCTCTTGGATCAATAACAACTTTAACCATGGGAAACGAAACTACTCTCTCATCTTTTTCATTCGAAAAAATTGGTTCTGATCCTTGAGAGCGATATCTTTCGAGGACCTCATTTGGAATTGCTTCAGAGTTTACGACAATACGATCAAGCGGGCAGCCTAAATATTTTTCCACCGTGGTAATATGATCTTTTAGAGAAAAGCCAATCGTTTCTCCAGGTTGGGTCATCATGTTAGCAATCAAAATTTTAGGCTTGTCTTTCATCACTTCATTCACACCATCTACAAGCAAATTCGGTATTATACTTGTAAAGAGACTACCAGGACCGAGAATCACTGCATCGCATTTTGTGAGAGAATCCATTACTTTTGGAAAAGGATGTGCCGGATTGTTGAGTCTGATTTCTAATATTTTTGCCTTTTTTTTGATTATTTCCGTTTCACCTATAATCTCTTCTCCATTTTCCATCTTGGCGATTAACCTAACAGAGTCCTCCGTTACAGGGAGAACTTTTCCTTCTATAGCAAGTATACTCGACACTTTTTCAATAGCTGTGGCGAAGCTTCCCGTGATCTTAGTCAAAGCGGCAATTATAAGATTGCCCAAGCTCTGATTTTTAAGTGTTTGCCCTTCAATAAATCTGTAAGCCATGATCTTTGACATAAGTGACTCATCTTCGGCCAGAGCTACTATATTGTTTCTTAAGTCTCCTGGTGGAAGCACGCCAAGTTCCTCTCGGATTATTCCGGAGCTTCCACCTTCATCTGTAACTGTTACCACAGCTGTCACTTCAAGATCTGAAAATAATTTCAATCCTCTCAGCAATGTGGAAAGACCTGTTCCCCCTCCGATCGCCACAATTTTCAAAAAACCATCACCCCAATTATTGCTATAAAAAGCACTGCTACTATGTTAACACAAAGAACTCCGTTACATCATGAATGTTTATTCCACGATTCCCTTTCCTCTTCTTTCCAATCTTTCAGTCATCTTGGCAATTCGATCTTTTAAGACCAGTTTTTCATGAACGTTGTTCAAAAGCATCATTAGCAAGATACGATCGTAACCATATTTTTCCACCACGTCGGAATAATTTTCAAATTCTTCTTTTATGCTCTGTAATGTTTCATCCACCTCGTTTTGTGGATCAGTGGTTGTGAATTTGTATTTCCGATTCCCCAATTCGAATGTCACGGTTCGTCTCACTTTGTACACCCCTTTCATATTTTCGTACACCCTTTAAAGAATTTTCAAGTTTCTTGAGTAATGCATCCACCCTCACACTTTGAGACTGAAGCATGGCTCGAAGCTCCGAATTTTCGATTTTCAATCTCTCTACCTCGGTTTTTGACTCCTTGAGTTTTGTTTTTAAATTTTCTTGCTGTTCTATTAGGTCATCGATAAATTTTTCGAGTTTATTCAATTCATTATTCACTTGTCAGGATCCTCCTAATTGAATTTTAGCAGAATTCAAATGCTGTGATCATGGTTCACTCTTTTTCTAATTTCACCGCTGTTCCATAAGCAAGCATTTCCGCAGCTCCGGACATTATCTGACTTGTAGCGAATCTCATGTTTACAATCGCATCAGCGTTCAGTTCTTCTGCTTCTGAAATCATTCTTTCCATAGCAAGCTCTCTAGAACGTGTTAGTAATTCTTTGTATCCTTTGATTTCGCCCCCTACCAATGTTTTTAAACCGGCAGCTATGTCTACTCCCACATTTCTCGATAGTACTGCATTCCCTTTAACCACTCCGAGTGCTTCTTTTGTTTTATAACCAGGAATTTTCTCGGTTGTCGTTACGATCATGACTTTCACCTCTCCCCTTAGTTACTTTGATTACTCAACAAAAACATGCCATTATTTGAATTCACTCAAATTATACACTTTTAATTTAGCGAAATTCAGCGTTTTAAGTTTAGAGATTTCCCGTGTATATCGTACATTTTTAAATTCGGCAACTCACCGATAAAGTTTCTACTTTTCTTTTTTATGATAAGAGCAGCAATTTTAGAATAAAATCGCTGCTCTAAAATACACAAAAACAGGCAAAGAGAAAAAACATTCAAATTTCAACGCGTTTTTCGTTGAGAAAGAAGAGCATTTCGGATTCCTTAAGTGAAAGATTCACATCATCTCCCTCTGAAACTCTCATCGTGTTTGGTACAAGCGATTTGATCTTTATTCTTTCAGAATTTAGCGAAATTTCAACGGATACCAAAATGTTTGCTCCCATGGGCTCTGTTAATATAACCTTTCCTGAAATAGGTCCTTTTTCAATAGTGATATTCTCTGGTCTTATTCCAATTTCAACTTTTCCTTTGTGTAAGAGTTTTTCGAGAGCGATGAGCTTTTGAGAAGAGAGCACTTTACTCATGGATTTAGCATTTTTAGCTTCAAATATGTTTATCTGGGGGGTACCTACAAAAAGAGCGACGAACTTATTAATAGGGCGCTTGTATATCTCCTCTGGAGCTCCGATCTGTTGGATTAACCCATAATTCATAACGATCACTCTATCTGACATCGCTATAGCTTCTTCCTGATCGTGAGTTACATAAATTGTTGTGCCATGAACATGGTGGAAGAGTGATTTAAGCTCTCCCCTCATTCTATGTCTCAGTATGGCATCTAAATTAGCAAGAGGTTCATCAAGCAAGAAAAGATTTGGTTCTCTTATAAGTGCGCGTCCAAGTGCTACACGTTGACGTTGGCCACCGCTTAGTTCCCTTGGTTTTCTATCAAGCAAGTTAGGTATTCCAAGCATTTCTGCAATGCTGGTAACTCTTTGTTTGATCTTAGCCTTTGAGACTTTTCTTATTTCTAACGGAATTGCCATGTTTTTGTAAACACTCATGTGGGGATAAAGTGCGTAGCTTTGAAAGACCATGGCTATGTCTCTTTCGGAAGGAGAAAGAGCATTCACAATTTTGCCATTTATCGATATTTCACCCTCATCTGCTTTTTCTAATCCAGCTATCAAGCGAAGAGTGGTTGTTTTACCGCTTCCCGAAGGTCCTAACAGACTCACAAATTCGCCGTCATCAACGAAAAAATTTGCGTTGTTAACTGCCATGACTTTTTCTCCAAAGCGCTTTACAACTTTTTTTAATTCTAACTTGTGCATCTTTCCATCCCTTCCTTTGTTTTATCCTTTGACTGCGCCAGCTGTAAGACCACTGATGATCTTCTCTTGAGCAACGAATATTATTACGACAAGCGGTACGGTTACAATCAAAGCACCTGCTATGATCTCACCCCATGGGTACTGATATGAGAATCTACCTGATATCATGGATATTCCCACAGTAATTGTTCTCATGTTCTCTTTTGTCATAAAAGTCAGTGCCAGTATGAATTCATTCCAACATGCGATAAAATCAAGTATTGCAACTGTTGAAGCAGCGGGAATTCCAAGAGGAAGAATTATTTTATAAAATGCTTGAAACCTTGACATTCCATCTACTCTTGCGGCTTCATAAAGTTCACCAGGTATTTGCCCAAAATAAGTAGAAAGGACCCAAACGGTTAAAGGTATGCTCATGGTGGTATAAGGAAGAATCAAACTGAGATAATTATTTAGAAGGTGAAATTTTGCAAACATTTCATAAAGGGGGAATATCATAGTAGCTGCTGGGAAAAAACCGAGAATGAGCAAGAGATTCAATAAGGTACTGGATCCTTTGAATTTTATCTTGGCAATGGCAAAGGCGGCCATTGACCCTATGAGTAACGCAATTGCCGTCGCGCTTAAAGAAACTATCAAACTGTTGACTATATAAGAACCTAACGATATATCTTTAAAAACACCTATGTAGTTCGAAAACGTGAAAGCCACTGGATAAAGTATTGGTGGCGAAGAGTAAGATACACTTGTAGGCTCGAAGGAGTTCAAGAGCAAAAAGTATATCGGAAAAAGGCAGAAAAAGATCATCAAAATTACACCAACATAAAGAAAGAATTTTTTCATTGAGTTGCATACCTCCTTCCAACATAACTTCTGGTTATCCAAATAACCACGACGAGTCCTATTATGTAAATGGACGTTATTACAGCTGTAGCAGCTCCAGCTCTCACATCAAGCCAGTTGAAAGTTTGTTGATATATAAAAGGAGAAAGTGCCATGGTCGCGTTTCCTGGCCCACCGTTTGTGAGAACCCATATAAGATCAAAAACGCCAAATGCCTGTAAGAATCTGAATGTAAGGGTTACAGTTATGGCTGGAAGCATTAAAGGGAATGTAAGCTTTCTCAGCTTGAAGAACCAACCGGCACCGTCTACTTCCATTGCTTCGTATAAATCTCTTGGTATAGCCTGTAAACCAGCAAGCAGTAAAAGAGCACAAAAAGGTACGGTTTTCCAGATATCTGCCATTATTATTGAAGCAAAGGCCATTTTTGGCATCGATAAGAAATAAGGTGGTGATTGAGTGATATGTAGCCAATAAAGTATCCATGGTATTGGACCATAAGAATGTTGAAGCATGAATTTCCACCCTGTAGCCATAATAGCTGTGGGCAATGCCCAAGGGATCAAGAATATGGTTCTAACGGCTTTCCTTCCATGAAATTCTTGATTGAGCAATAATGCAAAGATAAAACCGATTACCATTTCGAATGATACAGATATCAACGAAAACTTCACAGTGATCCATGTTGACTGCCAAAATGATGAGCCAGTGAGGATCGCGTAAAAATTGTTAAGTGTGAAGTTGTTATGTATATTTGTGAAGGAAAACCATACGTTTTTAATCAAGGGATATATTTGAAAAATTGTGAAAAAGACAACTATTGGGGAAACGAATCCTATCAAGGCAAGTAAATAACCCTTCTCATGTTTGGGATTAACACTCTGCATTGCCAAAATTTACACCTCCCAAATTTGCGTAAGCGGCAAGCGAGCTTCCCCACTTGCCGCTGATCTCCCCTTGTTAGTTTTAATGAGTTGCCCAATACTCTTTAACAGCTTCTCTTGCGGCTTTCGCCATTGCTTTGTTAGCTTGTTCTGGTGTCATTTGTTGAGTCATAGCCATTGTCAAATATTTAGACATGATATCAGACAGTTTGGGCCACAGAGGGGTAGCTGGTCTCCATCTTGTGTGCTCGAGTATGGTTCTAAGATCCTTGAAAAATGGATTCCATTTGAGCACTTCTGGATCGTAGTATATATCTCGTCTTGAAACATCCACACCAGTCATTTTTACCATCAATTTCTCAATTTTGTAACTATTCATAAACGTTGCGAATTTAATGGCTGCTGGAATTTTGCTTTTGTCTATGAACGCCGAAATGGCGACTCCCCATCCTCCTTGTGTGGCATATGGATGTTCTCCAGGAGCACAAACCTCGGTTGTCACTCCAACTTTGCCTTTAACCTTTGAGTTTTTGTCGGTTTGAGACAACACCCATACGTATGGCCAGTTTCTCAAGAAAACTGCATGCCCGCTTTCAAACATATGTCTCGATTCTTCTTCCATAAATGTAAGCACATCAGGTGGTGTTATTTTGTATTTGTGAATCGTGTCCACAAGATACTGAGTTGCTTGAATCGCTTGAGGAGAGTCAATACCGACTTTTCTGGTGACTGGATCGTAGTAGTAGCCGCCATTTCCCCAAAGCCACTCGAGATAGAAGCAGTCGAGGCCTTCATATTGCGCTCCTTGATAGATAAATCCCCAGAGTCCCTTGGACGGATTCTGCAATTTCTGAGCTTCTTCAAAAAGCTCTTTGAAAGTTTTTGGCGGTTTCATTCCGGCTTTTTCCAGCAGATCTTTTCGATAATATATGAGACCTGCGTCGCTCATAACAGGAACTCTGTATATGTGTCCCTTCCAGATACTTCCATCAACAGTTGCTCTAAAATTTTGGGCATAAAGTTTATTGACATCCACATATTTATCAATTGGGAGCAACCATCCATTCGCTGCAAGTGGTGGAATCCATATGATATCTGCCCAAACAAGGTCGTATGGAGAAGTATGAGCCATGGAAGCAGTCATGAACATCTGTTGACGAGCATTTGTGGAGTGCGGTCCTTGAATAAGGTTTACAATGATGTCTGGATTCTCTTGTTCGAAGAGTTCAATGGCTTTGGCATAGAAATGCTGTGTGTCGGGGCCTGTTAAGAACGTAATAGAAGTTTTTGCTGCCATGGATATTCCTGAAAAGAGAATCATCGCAGCGATCACAAGAAACACCAGTTTCTTCTTCACTTCAAAACGCCTCCTTACATTTTATTATAGTTTAGCTCCCTCTTTGAGGGAACTAACCATAGCTTGCCAAGGTTAGAAAAATCGCAATATTTTAAGAATGTTTATCATGCTATTTACCCTCAAATTATGCAAGTCGAGTTAACGAGATGAATGTTGAGTAAAATCAAAGGCATCGGTCATTGAAAAAGGGCATGAAACCCTCGTATAATCGTTGTGAACAAGATCAACGAAAGGAGTGATTTCATGCCCACAACAAATATACCACAAATCTTGTCTCATATGCTAGACCCTTCTAAATTTTCTAGAAAGGACCAATACACTCGTATCACCTCTTACACACTAGCACTTGGTTTGCCTAAACATGTCACTCAAATTCAATTGTCAAAATATCTTCCCTTTTCTCAATCTTCCATTTCTCGTACCCTTTCAACATCCGCCATTTCAAC
>Ga0256840_1000325_pt1 | contig 48796 bp, 44 predicted proteins | sample 355202metaG_FD_185969 | JGI IMG/M metagenome (GOLD analysis project Ga0256840, IMG submission 185969) | Hydrothermal vent microbial communities from Mid Atlantic Ridge, Atlantic Ocean - 355-202 | ecosystem: Environmental > Aquatic > Marine > Hydrothermal vents | place: Atlantic Ocean: Mid...
CGAGTGCCAATGTGTTCAACCATGCCAAATTGGGTTTTAATCACTAACGGATTGGATTTTTTGGTATCGGCATCGTGGTAAATTTCACCTTTGAGCAAATTAATTTGATTTATTGAATCAAGGTGCAAAACCGTGTTGGCATTCAGTCTGATTTGGCTTTGGTCACTTAAGGAAAAATTGACAAAACTCGCATCAGTGGTTTTAATCCATTGCCCTGTTTGCAATGCAGTTTGTGTGCCTAGAGGCTGCCAATCCAATTGATTAGTGGAGACTGAAACCGTTCCTTGAGCAAACAACACTTCGCCAATATTTACTGGGTTTGATTGCAGAAAATTGCCTTTGACCAGCAACAAAACTGCCGTCAATGCCACAAAACTTGCCGCCATACGCATCATGGATAAACGTTTGCGTTGAGTTTTTTGTTTATGCACTGAAGCTTGCCAATGGGCTTTAACGTTGGCTTGTGCTTTTTTCATCATCAATTCATCAGGTGCTTCTCGTTTACCAAAAGTGCTGATTAACTCTTCTATGTTCTGATTGTTTAATTGTGTGTTCATAATTTATATCTTCCACGTTCCAGATTGGGTGGTTTGTATTTTTTGGTTTCTTTCTATTGATTCCATTACCGCTTTAAAAGCTTTTCGCGCCCGTGCCAATGAGGATTGTACGCTAATCATGCTGGTGTTGGTTTTTTCTGCAATTTGGGCAACCGATAAATGTTCTACGTATTTCATTTCCAACAAATCACCGTAATTATTGGGTAAATTATCCATCACTTCGGCGATGAGTTGCCCTAAGTTTTGCGATTCACTCACCTTTTCTGGCTGTTGGTTTTCGCTGATGGCAACAGTATCAAGTACATCTCTGACTTCTTGCGTATCAGCCATTGGCACAACCACTTTACCTCGGCGTTTTTCTTTAACAAAATGCGCATGAATTAATGAACGACTAATCTGACACATCCAGGTAAATAAGGCCGCTTCCCCTCGGAAACTGGACATGTTATCAATGGTCTTACACATGGTTTGTTGGGCAAAATCATCGGATAAATCCCGATTGCCATCCACTCGACTCATTATAAAACGAAACAAGCGAGGGTAATAATCGGTAAAAAACTGATTAAAAACCACCTCATTGCCATCAATTATGGCTTTGGCTAGTTCTAAATCTTTATGTGCTTTGGTTTTTATCATTGTTTATTAAATATAAATTGCTATTAATTGCTGCTTTACGACTTAGAGAACTGTGTCACAGAAATCAATCTTTTTATTTTAAATTCTTTTTTCGATTGATTTAGCGTTTTTCTTCCTCTTAAAAAACAACCGTAACATAAAAGGCAAAGAGAATGCAGTCCATGAGAATTAATGAATTATACAATAAACTATCAATCGACATCACGCCATCAAGCAAACTTAAAATTGAAATCGTTTCAAAGGACAACCCTCACAGGGCGGAAGTTGAAACATTTATTCAGCAGTCCTTTGCCACTCATTTTAATGCTAATTTACATGGATTCTTTCCCTTAATTCTAACCATTAGAAATATTAAAAACAATGAATTAATCGCAGCTGTTGGTATTCGATGTGCTAAAAAAGAACGTCTGTTTTCTGAGTGCTATTTAGATGAACCAATTGAACAAACCATTGTTAAACTCGAATCAACGCTTACATCAAGAGGAAAAATTGCCGAATTGGGTAACTTTGTTGTCAGAAATCGCAACGATATTAAGCGCGTTATTCCAATACTTGGACAGTTTATTAAAACACTGAATGTGGACTGGGTCATTTATACGCTAACTCGTCCCATAAAAACTTATTTTAACAAATTAGGAATTGAGTTAAATCACATCACTGATGCTGATATTGCTAAAGTCAATGGAGCAGCCAAAGACTGGGGACGTTATTATAACTTTAAGCCCGCCGTGTACTATTCTAATGTCAAAAACAATCTCAATGAGGAAACTTTGAGCACATGCAAATAGTCAATCCAAAATCTCGGGTCGCTTTACAATTAGACAACAGTGAATTGTGGTTGAAATTAGATAAATTATTAAGCAAAGACCAAGCGATTATTATTCCCATTCCGCATTTTTTCACCCAGCAACAAATACAATTTATGGTAGAAAAAGCAGGAGTAGACAGTGTTGTTTGTCATCCGCAAGCCGAAGATTTGTGGCTTTCCATAGGATTTAGCTTTAGTTCTCGCCTTTGTGATGGGGTTGTCTTGATGGAAAAATTCATGACAGACTACCCAAGGCTGCCTCAAAACACGCACAAAATCACTTTTACATCAGGCACAACAGGAGAGCCCAAGGGCGTTTGTTTGAGCTTGTCGCATTTACAAAAAGTTGGCAAATCTCTTGCTGATATTACGCAAAAATTTTGGGTCAAAAAACACCTGTGCGTTTTGCCTTTGAGTGTTTTATTGGAAAACATGGCAGCCCATTATGCTGCCCAACACCGTGACATTGAAGTCGTCACACCGAGTTTAGCCGAGCTTGGTTTAAGCGGTTCCAGTTCATTAGATATTAAAAAACTGATTGCAAGTTTAGTGAAATACCAACCCGACAGCCTTATTTTAATGCCACAAATGCTCAAAGCGATAGTTTATGTATGCGAACACCATCAGGTGAAATTACCGTTTTTAAAATTTATTGCCGTTGGTGGTGCGGTTTGTTCCAAAAGTTTATTGCACAAAGCCCAAAAACTAGGCTTAGCCGTTTACGAAGGCTATGGCATCAGCGAATGCGGTTCGGTTATTAGTTTAAACACCGATAGTCAATTCGCTGGCAGTGTTGGGCAGGTTTTGCCACATCAGCAGGTCGAAATTGCCGAAGATGATGAAATTATCGTCAAAGGCAATTTATTTTTAGGCTATTTGGGTCAAAAAGACAACCACGAAGAACACTTCCACACTGGTGATTTGGGACGGTTTGATGAAAACCATAACTTACGTATTATTGGACGCAAGAAAAATATCATCATTAACTCGTTTGGTCGCAATATTTCACCCGACTGGATTGAAGCCGAATTACTAGCATTAGATGAAATCAGGCAAGTCGTCATTTACGGTGAAGCACAACCTTTTCTAACAGCAATTTGTGTGAGTCCTTGTGATAAAAAAACTATTTTAACGGCTGTTGCAAAAGTCAACAAAACATTACCCGATTATGCACAAGTGAAAGAAATTATCCTCGCTAAAGAGGCATTCACGGTGGAAAATAACTTGTTAACGGCATCAGGCAAAAGCAAAGCAAAAATAATATTCAACCATTACAACAAACAATTAGAGAACGTCTATGCAAACACTTAATCAACACACATCATCCCAATTTGAAACGCTGTGTCAGGCGACACAAGCCGAACAACAAGACCTGGTTTCTATCCCGATAATTGGGCAAGCATTGCAAGGTAAAATATCGCTTGAGAATTATATCGAATTTTTAACTCAAGCCTACCATCACGTCAAACACACCGTGCCATTAATGATGCTCACGGGCAGTAAAATCGTCGAGCAAGACGAATGGCTGCGTTTGTTAATGGCAGAATATATCGAAGAAGAAATCGGTCACGAAAAGTGGATATTAAATGACATTGAAGCGTGTGGTGGTGATAAACAAAAAGTTGCCCAAGGAGAACCTGCATTTGCCACCGAAATGATGGTCGCTTATGCTTATGACTCGATTAATCGCATCAATCCTTTGTGCTTTTTGGGCATGGTGCACGTACTTGAAGGCACTAGCGTACAATTGGCAACTAATGCAGCGAATAAAATAAAAGAGTCCTTAAATTTACCGCAAAAAGCCTTTAGTTATCTAATATCGCATGGAGATTTAGATATTGATCACCAAAAGTTTTTTGAAGATTTAGTTAATCGCCTCAATGATGAACAAATAGCTATTGTGATTAAATCATGCAAACGTTTTTACCAACTTTATGGCAATATATTTAGAGGCATTGCCGCATGAGTTTAGATTGGCAACAACAAACCGTTATCATCACAGGGGCTTATGGTGGTTTAGGACAAGAGTTGTGTAAAAGTTTAGACCGACTCGGAACGCATTTAATTATTACAGGCAGAAACAAAGAAAAGCTTAAACAATTAGAGCAAAGCCTTAATAACTGTACAAGCCTAGTTGGTGATGTGGGTTCTGATGAGTTTATGAATGAACTATTGGTCATTGCAATGAATAAAAAAGCCAACGGCCATATCCTTATCAATAATGCAGGGGTTAGTACCGCTGCCTTTTTAGCACTGCAATCAAAGGATGAAATACAAGCCCAATTAAACATCAACTTACTTGCACCTATTTTGCTTTGTCAAACTTTATTGCCTTGGTTAAAGTCCTCAAAGAATGGCAAAATTATCAATATAGGTTCAACCTTTGGTGCTATTGGCTACCCAGGATTCAGCATTTACTGTGCCAGCAAATTTGGTTTACGGGGATTTTCACAAGCCCTCAATCGCGAATTATCAGATACCACAGTCGAAGTTCAATACCTTGCACCGCGAGCCATCACAACCAAAATAAATTCGGACAAAGTTAATAAACTCAACCAAGAACTTAATAATAACGTTGATACTCCAGAGCAATTAGTACCACAAATCATTAACGCCATAGAAAAAGGCAAAAAAGAGAAGTTTTTTGGCTTCCCAGAAAAGCTCTTTGCCAAAATCAACGGATTGTTTCCAAGTATAGTATCAGGCTCAATCTCAAAAGAATTAGTAACCATAAAAAAACATTTAAACAAAGAAGGTCAATCATGAAAATAATAGTTTTATTACTTAGTTTAGCCACGTTTATCACTCAAGCTCAGATGACTGATGAAATCAGAGCGATTCAAAAACAATGGGCAGTTGTTAATTATCAAATACCAGAAAAACAAAAAGAAGATGAATTTGAAAAGCTGGCTAAAACAGCCACCCAATACGTGGTCAATCACCCAAAAAACGCCCACGCCTTAACTTGGGAAGGCATCGTTTATTCCACCTATGCCGGAGTGGCTGGCACATTCAGTGCTGGCAAACTGGCAAAACATGCCAAAAAATCCTTTGAACAAGCGATAAAAATTGATGGCAACGTACTAAATGGGTCGGCCTACACGTCACTTGGTGTTTTGTATTTCAAGGTGCCAGGCTGGCCTTTGAGTTTTGGCAACAACAAAAAAGCCCTCAAAATCCTCAAAAAAGGACTGACTCTCAACCCCGATGGCATCGACTCCAATTATTTTTACGCCGATTTCTTACAAGACGAACAAGACGATTACCAACAAGCCAAAAAATACTTGCTAAAAGCCCAAAGTGCTGCCCCAAGACCCTCACGTCCATTGGCAGATACTGGCAGACAAGCCGAAATTACCCAATTACTTAAAAAAGTCAATGAAGAGTTAGCAGATTAAGACTGTTATGGTTTATTATTGAACTTTAGCTGACAATCATGTCAAATATTCATTAGTAAACCATAACGCACATGTACCTAAACACCTTCGGTTTTGATGAACCGCCATTTTCGATAACGCCAGACCCTAAGTTTGTGTTTTTAAGTCAAAAACACCAAGAGTCTTTGGCGCATCTTGTTTATGGAATTACGCGTGGTGGTGGTGCGGGGTTTGTGCAATTAACCGGCGAGGTCGGCACAGGCAAAACCACCATTAGTCGGTTGTTGTTGGAACAAATCCCTGAGAAAACCAATATTGCGTTGGTTCTTAACCCTGTTATTACGCCTTTGGAGTTGATTCAAAATATTTGCAAAGAATTAAAAGTCTCTATGCGCGGGATAAAAACCAAGCTTAATGCATTGGTGGATAAACTTAATGCTTATTTGTTAAAATCATGGGCGAATGGTGAAAACACGGTGGTCATTATTGATGAAGCACAGAATCTTCCGCGTGATACGCTAGAACAGTTGCGTTTACTGACCAATCTTGAAACCGACAAACAAAAACTTTTGCAAATAATCTTAATCGGACAACCCGAATTGCGCGCCACTATGCGTCGCGATGATTTGCGTCAATTGGCTCAACGCGTCACGGCTCGTTACCACTTGATGCCACTTGATGCGAGCGAAACCTATGATTATTTACAACACCGCATTTGCGTTGCTGGTGGTAAAAAAGAAATCATTAATCAATCGGTTGCCAACAAAATCTATAAATTAACTGGCGGTGTGCCACGGTTAATAAATATTTTAACCGACCGTGCTCTGTTGTCTGCTTATTCGGATAATTCATCAGTCCTTAATGTTAAACATATTGCCATAGCAGCGAAAGAAGTTTTGCCTGAAAGTCATAAAAAACAGTCAGGCAATCGAATTAAATTTGGCTTAATTGCTGTAACAATCTTAGTATTGGCTTTTTTGGCATACCAGTATTCAAAAATAATGGCTGAAGATATAAATGATTTCTATAAAGTGGATAAACCTATGCCTGTTGAAGTAGCTAGTGATATAAAGCTGGCTTCAAATGATAGTGCATGGAAAAAATATTTTGAACTTTGGGATGCCAAACCCGATAAAAACTGGCATAAAACCCTTTGCCCTCCCAGTGATGAAACAGGCATGGCATGTGTCAGAAGACAAGGAAATTTAACCATTATACGCAAGCTTAATCACCCTGTCATTTTGCAATTAGAGAATAATTCTTTGGCACTGTTATTATCGGTTAACGAAAACAAGCTTGGACTTTTTAGTCAAAATGGCAGCATTTCATGGCTGCAAAAATCGTGGTTAGATAAACAATGGTTTGGAAATTATTTTATTATTTGGCCAATGCCAGCGCAATTATTAGTTGAACCAAGTGCAAAAGACTTGTCTAATTGGGCATTAGAAATGGCAAACACCATTTCTAATGCTAAAATAACCGCGACTCAATTAAGCCAGTGGATTAAAGACTTTCAATCAAGCAATGGATTGCTTGCTGATGGAATTATTGGCAAAGAAACGCAAATGGCTTTAAGCTTACGTGCTTATAATGGACCAACACTTAACAATTAATTAGAAAAATATGTCAACTATACTCGATTCTTTAAAAAAATCTTCCGATCAACGCAATAACAATGGTGGGGATTCTTTGGATAATTTTAACTTTTCCAATCAAACCAAGTCCTCCTCATTTTCTAAAATTATTGTTATTTTAATTATTGCATTGGCTTTGGCTGGCGCATTTTGGGTTTACCAAAACTATTTTGCTGGGAACATGCAGGAGTCAGAGCCTCAAGAAGTGATTGCAGAACAAGCAAACAAAAAACCCCTTAAAAAACCCACAAGTGAAAACACAAAAACTCAGGCAGGGAAAAATAATTCAAAAATAGAAAATCTACAGCTCTCGCAAAATGCAAGGAAAAAAGATAAACCAAACAGCAACACCATTAAAGCTCGAATAAAAAAACTTAAAGAACAAAAAGAACAGCAAGCAATGGCAAGTCGTGAGGCAAAATTGTCTGATTTAAACCGAAATAATTCTTCTTTTGTTGAATCCAATAAAAAAGAAGATATTTACGCTAAAATCAAAGCACAACGTTCATTAGTCAATTCCAATGAAAATAAAAAGAATGAAAATAATGAAAAAGCCGTAAAACCAATTCGCTTAGCGCAACAAGAAGCCAATCCTAAGCTGAATAAAGCCGATAACACGGCTACAAAAAAAGCCATACCAAGCCAACAACACCGTTTGCTTTATCAGTTGCCCTTTTCTATACGAAAAGAGATTCCAGAACTTAAACTCAATATTCATGTTTACGATGAAGTGGCAGAAAATCGTATTGCTATTATTAACGGCACTCGTTTTGCCGTTGGTGACATGGTTACTGACCAGATATTGCTCAAAGACATCGTGGTTAATGGCATAGTATTGGATTACAACGGCAATGAGTTTTTTATTCCAAATTAGCAATACACCCAAGAATAAAGAATAAAGAATAAAGTTCTATTTTAGGGCTAAAACTTAGTGTGAATGTTTTTCGATAAAATCCACTATATGCGGCAATACTTCTGCTTTATTTTTAAAGGGTTTCGCTAAATTTATAATAATCTTAGCGTGGCTCATTTTGTCAAAAACAACCAGTTCGTAATCCACCTGATATTGTTCTAATTTAGCGGCTAAATTAATCGCATTATGAACAAAAACTTTTTTGTCATTTCTGCCTTGTAAAAGCAAATGAGGAGGCTCGTTGCCGTTAACAAAGTGTATGGGTTGTGAGGCATAGTAATTGTTTTTTTTATCAAATAAGTCAAATAAATAAGCGTCGTTAACATTAAAAGGGTAAAAATCATACGGCCCTGCTAAACCTATAAAGCCATTGATTTGATTTAATTTATCTCCCAATATAGTTTCATCATCAACCAACATCGCAGCCAGATGTGCTCCAGCTGAATGCCCCATAACAAAAACATTGTCTGATTTTATCCCATATTTTTCTTTATTTCTCAAGGTCCATAAAGTGGCTGCTTTGGCATCGTCCAAAATGGCATCAATCTTAACATTGGGGTATTTTCGGTAATCAGGAATAACCACCGCATAACCTTGTTTGGTTAATGTTTCGGCAACAAAAACATAATCGTCTTTGTTGTAACTGCTGCATTGCCCCCAACACCCTCCATAAAAATAAATCACAGTGGCAGATACTTCTTTTTCTTTTGGAATATAGAGGTTTAGTTTTTGTTTTCCATAACTGATGTTTTTATAAGTTTGAAACTGACCTGATTTGGCAAAGTTATTAATGACGTGCAATCCTGTTTTGGCACAAGAACTGAGCAAGCAAATAATTAAAAGAAGTGTAATTTTTTTCATTTATTTATTGTCAATTATTGTTCGGTCAATTGCAAGTCATTGACGGCAAGTCTATTGACTTAATGGATTTATAATTTTAAGATAGTGTGGTATCTAAAAATAGCAAAAAAGCCTTATGTCCGACAACAAAAACCTTTCCGAAATCCAAATCAACGACCAAAAAATTATTGCTAACACCGAGTTGAATTTAGTTGAAGCTCTTATTCCTGTTGTCGCTCTGATGTCTATGTTGGCTTATAATATCTTTTTTTCAGGAGGGGAATTACTTGGTGCCTACTCCAATCAATACATATTGTTAATTGCCGCAGCCATTGCTTTGGTTGTTGGATTGCTCAATAAAGTCACCATAAAGACCATGAGCAATGAAACTTTCGAGAACTTAAAGAAAGTACTACTTCCTATTTTTATTTTGATTTTTGTTGGTGCCTTATCAGGTACCTGGTTAGTTAGTGGCATTATTCCTGCCATGGTTTATTATGGTTTGAAGTTCTTAAGCCCCGATGTGTTTTTGCCTGCTTCAATACTTATTGCCATTGTCGTTTCCTTAGCCACAGGCAGTTCATGGACAACCTCAGCCACTGTCGGAATTGCATTAATCGGTATTGGAACAGCTTTGGGCATCCCTACAGGAATGGTCGCTGGAGCAGTGATATCGGGAGCTTATTTTGGCGATAAAATGTCGCCATTAAGTGACACGACAAATCTTGCTCCTGCGATGGCAGGAACGGATTTGTTCACTCACATACGCTACATGGCAATCACAACAACTCCAACGATTATAATTACTTTTATTGTTTTTATTATTTTAAATATGAATGTCGAAATTTCTGGCAGTACAGATGTTGAGTACCTATTAACCTCAATTAGCAAAACTTTTAATATAACGCCGTGGTTGTTTATCGTTCCTCTATCGGTTATTGCACTGATTCTTATTAAAACCAAACCTTTAATCGCTTTAGGCACGGGTGTGGGCTTAGCCATTGTTTTTGCATTGATTTTTCAACCTCATGTCATCAACAACCTTGCTGATTCAAAATCAAAAGCCTTGCTCAATGCAGTTATCACCAGTACCGACATAAAGGTAGACAATGAAGCAATGCTCTCCGTTTTTAACGGTAAAGAATTGGGTGTTTTAAAAACCAATGAAAACTTTAAAAATTTATTTACCGATGATGAACTAAAAAACCTCTTTTCTGAGCAGGACTACAATCAAGCTTTTTCTTCATTGCCATTAAACAGTGAAGAGAAGCAAGAAAAAATAGCTAATCTTAAAAAATTAGTCACTTTAGAAAAGCTCAAAAAACTATTTTCAGCCAGTGGTATTGAAGGCATGTTGTGGACTATCTTATTAATTATTTCTGCCATGATTTTTGGTGGTATTATGGATGGTATTGGTGCATTGGCACGTATTACTTGTGCTTTATTGAAAGTAGCAAAATCTATTTTTGGTTTGTTTTCAAGCACTGTTTTAAGCTGTATTGGCTTAAATATTATTGCATCAGATCAATACCTTGCCATTGTTATTCCTGGTAAAATGTATGAAAAAGCATTTGCTGACCGCAATTTAGCCCCTGAAAACTTAAGTCGAACACTTGAAGATTCTGGTACTGTCACCTCCGTTTTAGTGCCTTGGAATACCTGTGGAGCTTACCAAAGCAGTGTGCTTGGTGTGCATGTTGGCGAATATTTTGCTTTTGCCATTTTTAATTGGTTAAGTCCAATTATGACACTTATATTTGCTGGCTTTAATATCAAAATTAGGCAACTTGTCAAAAACTCAACGACTATGGACTGAAAGTCCATAGGTTGATTAAAAGGACTAAAAGTCCTTTGTCATCCTCGCGAATGTGGGGATCCAGTATTTAGAACTCGATATTTGATTATAATTATTATCTTTTTCATTAACGAGTAGCTGGATTCCCTTTTTCAAGGGAATGACAGAGTTATTTTGTATGTCCATCAACAACATTGTAAAACTACACATTTTTCATTTTTAAAAATGTGTAGCAGCTAAAGCCTTGCACTAAAGTGCATAGTTTTAACTAGCGTGTTGAGAAAATAAATGCCAATAAATCAATTTGTCCGCTAATTGTAAGCAACTTGTCATTAAAATAAGGTAAAATCATTTGGATAATAAAAACCTTACTTCTCCGATATGAAACAATTAATTAAAGTCTTGCCTTTTTTATTCCTCAGTCTTAATGGCTATGCCCAACAAATGTGGATAAATGAAATCCATTACGACAACTTTGGTGGCGATGTCGATGAATTTATTGAAGTGGTGGTGGAAGATTCCTTTGCAGGCAATTTAGCTGATATTGAAGTTGTTTTTTACAATGGTTCTAATGGCAATGTTATTTCTCAGAGCAACCCACGTACTTTAGATGATTTTGTTGTGGGCGCATCCTCTGCTGGTTTTACCATTTATTCTCGGATTTTATCCAGCATCCAAAATGGTAATCCCGACGGCATGGCGTTGGTCAATAATGGTGTGGTTGTCGAATTTCTCAGTTACGAAGGCGTTATCACTGCCAATAATGGGCCAGCAACTGGTATGACTAGTACCGATATTGGCGTTGCAGAACCTGGAGCGGTTGGTGAATCTTTACAATTATCAGGCACGGGCAATATTGCCAGTTATTTCACTTGGCAAGCCCCTGCAGCCCATACCCGTGGTTTACTCAATAACAATCAAACCTTTGCAGATATTCCTGCTCATGTGCTATCTACTTTTCCACAAGATGCATCGAATGCGGTGGAATCAACCACTGCTGTTATAATTGATTTTTCAGAGGCCATTAACACGGTAAGTGCTGCATTTACTGTGACTTGTGGTGGTGTTTTGCAGAGTCTAAATTATTCAATTAGTGCCGATTTATTGCAGGTGACATTAACTCCAAATTCCAACTGGCCAGCATCTTCTACATGCGTTATTAACTTAGATGCGACGCAAATAATCGACACCGAAGGCAATAATAACCAACTCGATGGCAATATCGATGGTGTTGGTGGCGATGATTTTTCCTTTAGTTTTGCCGTAGCAAGCGACCCTTTGCCGCGCTTTTTATCATCAACACCTGCTGACCAAGACTTTTTAGTGCCTGTAGGTGCCAGCATCATCGTAACATTTACGGAAAACGTTGATTTAACAAGCTCTGCTATTAGCCTTGATTGCCCTGCTAATGTGGTCTTTAGTGGCTTGCCAATAACCAACAATGCAATGGTGACAATCACACCAACTAGTCCTTTTGCTCAGGGAGATATTTGCACCGTCACATTAATTGGCAATCAAATTACCGATTTAGATGGCGACCAGGACTTTTTAGATGGCGATGAAGATGGGATTGCTGGGGGAGATTATCAATTTACCTTTTCTGTCATTGAGCCCATAATGCCCATTTACGATATTCAGGGCAGTGGAAGCGCATCACCCATAGCTGATAAATTTATTCGCACCCAAGGCAATATCGTGACGGCTTTGACTTCATCAGGGTTTTTTATGCAGACGCCCAATAGCGATGCCGATGCCAGCGTGGATACATCAAATGGCTTGTTTGTTTTTTCCAATGCCGTTGTAGCCGAAGGAGATAGCGTGGATGTGCGCGGAAAAATTGTTGAATTTTTTAACTTTACTGAAATGTCATTTGTTTCATCCGTAGTTGTGACCTCCAATGGCAATCCATTGCCAACTCCTATTGAATTTGATGTCAATACACCCTCTGGTGACCCAAACAATCCTTCTTGCGATATTGAATTTGAATGTTATGAAGGCATGTTAGTGCATGTCGCCAATGGCACGGTTAACTCAGGTTCCCAAGCTTTTGGCTCCGATATAAATGCCGAGGTGAATGTTTCTGCCACCAGCTTCCGCACCATGAGAGAATCCGGAATTGAATTCAGCAAAACGGGTGACTCTACACTTCCTCCCTTTCCAACTGCGACTTACAACCCTGATATTTTTGATGAAAACCCTGAATTATTTGAGCTGGATGTGGATGCGTTGAGCGGCATGCCTTCTCTGGAAATAAATGGAGGTGCAACGTTTTCTGCCACTGGAGTTTTGGCTTATCAGTTTAATGATTTTGAATTGTGGCCTAAACAATTAACCTTAACCCCAAAACCGATTGAAACAATTCGCACACCAACAACTAGCGAGATAACCGTTGCCACCCAAAACATGTACCGATTTTTTGATGGCACAGATGACCCACTAATTAATGATTTTGATGAAGACAACACCACCGTTGCTGAGTTTAATGCTCGCACAGCACAAGCCTCACTGTATTTTAGAACCAAAATGCATTCTCCTGATATTATCTTTTTACAAGAAATTGAAAACATTGAATCGGTTCAAGCCATTGCTGATAAAATGAACAGTGATGATCCATCTCATACTTATTCTGCTTTTTTAGAAGTTGGCAATGATATTGGTGGCATTGATATTGGCATCTTAACCAAAGAAACCCTCAGCAACATCACCATCACGCAGCTAGGTGCTGATGAAACACTGGCTTATAACCCGCCACCACCGCCTGAATTACCACGTAAATTGCACGACCGTCCACCTTTATTAATTAGCGCAATCATTACCAAAGCAGGATTTTCACAAGAGGTTAATATCCTTGGTGTTCACATGCGCTCACGCAGTGGTATCACGGGTTCTCAGCGCACTCGCATTCGCCATAAACACTTAGAACAATCACTTTCGGTTGCTACTATGGTACAAAATATACAAACAGCCTCTGCTAATATCCCGTTAATCGTTACTGGTGACTTTAATGATTTTGAATTTTCTGATGGTTATGCCGATGTTGTGGGAGAAATAAAAGGCGTGGTTGACCCCGTCAAAAATTTACTTTCAAGCAATGGTGTTAGTGTGGTCACGCCATCCTTAGTTAATGCTATTGATACACTGGCTATTGATGACAAATATTCTTTTGTTTTTAGAGGTACCATTCAAGCACTCGATCACATGTTAATAAATGACGCTGCTTTAGTTATCATGTCTGATGTGAAGTATGTGCGCGGCAATGTGGATTCACCACTTAAATACCGTGGAGATTATTCTCAAGTTTTAGCAATGAGTGATCACGATGGCTTGGTTCTTTATCTGAACCTACTCGATGAAGTTTTTGCAAATGGTTTTGAATAATTTGTGTGCTGAAATTTAAATCAAAAAAGCGTAATCACTTTCCAAAACAGTCCTTATTGATTTGGGTAGTGACTCTTGTTGCAATTGTTTTGTCACTGTATTATCAACAATGGATTGATATTAATAATCAGTTTGCGATTATTCCAGCTAATATGCATGAGGCTATTTCACTATCATGGACAAATAGTTTTAAATTAATTAGCGCCTTGTTTATTCATGGAAATTGGCAACATTGGGCAGGAAACATGCTGCTTTTTCTCATCATTGCCTTACCTTTAGAGCGAAAACTAGGCAGCTTTTGGTTTGTTATTATTTACCTTGTCTCAGGTATTTCTGCCAACCTCTTGAGTATTGTACAACTCTCGGATTCAACCCATTACTTATTAGGTGCCAGTGGAGCTGTCTCTGGTTTGCTAGGGGCTTGGTTAATGCTCTTTCCACGGCAAAAAATGAGCGTCATTATTCCAATTGGGTTATACATACAAAAAATCAGCATCCCCATTGTCTTTGTTGCAATCATTTGGTTGAGTATTCAGTTAGTTTTACAAATGACCAGTATTGGTTCTATGCCCATAGTTTGGGGTTCTCATGTCATTGGCTTTGTGGTGGGTTTTTTTATTGCTTGGTTGTATCGTGTTTCAAATACTTGAGAGCAGGGCCTATTAAGAGTACAATTAAGGCATGAGCGATAATATTCTTTACAAAGTCATTTTTTTTAATCAGTCAAAAGTCTATGAGCTTTACGCCAAAGATGTTTATTCAAGTGATATTTATGGATTTATCTACGTTTCTGAGCTGGTTTTTGACCAAAATTCAAGCATTGTAATAGATCCAGCTGAAGATAAGATTCGAGATGAATTTGCAAACGTGAATGTGCTGCATTTACCCATGCAAAGTATCATTCGAATAGAAGAAGTCAAAAAGAAAATGTCATGCAAAATTCGCGACATCAAAAAAGGTGAAAACATCGCTTCGTTTCCTTCACTACCCAAGCAATCTAAATGAACCAACAACACATATTAATTGTCGATGACGAACCAGATATAAGAAATCTTATTTCTGACATTTTGGCAGACGAAGGTTATTCTGTCGCCACCGCTGCCAATGGTGAAGAAGCAAATAAACAACTAACCATTAAACAGCCAAACCTTGTGTTGCTTGATATTTGGATGCCTGATATTGATGGCATTAGTTTAATGAAGGGTTGGATTGAAAACAACTTGATTACAGCCCCAATAGTCATGATGTCAGGGCATGGAACGGTTGAAACAGCAGTTGAAGCGACCCGAATTGGGGCTAAAGATTTTATAGAAAAGCCTCTATCATTAGCTAAACTATTGCAAACTGTCGCTGAGGTATTAGCGCAATCCAAACAACAAGACTCAGCCGAATCTGAAAGTGAAATCGCGATTAATTCACTGGAACCCATAGGCAATTCTGATGCCATAAATCAAATAAGAAAAGCACTCGAACGTATTGCAAAGACAAAAAACCATATCGTTATAGAAGGCGAAAATGGCACTGGAAAATACACAACAGCCCAGCTCATCCACAACAAACGGCACGGCAGCAACCAACCTTGCATAACACTTGACATAAAAACAGTTGGGGACGATTTTGAGGATAAAGTAACTGGAATCAATGGTTGTTTTAACCGCGCCCAATCTGGCAGCTTAATTATTAACAACATTGATTCACTTTCTACTGTGCAACAAGATAAACTTTATTCCTATTTAAAACACGCTCACTATACCATAGCTCAACAAAATACCGCACAGGCTATTAATTTTCAAATAATAGCAATCAGTGAATTTCCTTTAGCCACGCAAATTCAAACAGGAGATTTTTCAGCAGAGTTATTTCAATTATTAGCAGAAGATAAGCTGCATTTGCCCTGCCTTGCTCAAAGGCAAGAAGACGTCCCCGAATTAATTACGTATTTCGTTAACACATTACCTGATACCGAGCAAACTCCTTACCGCAAAATATCGTTTGCCGCTCAAAACACCTTACGAAACCACCAATGGAACAACAACATTCGTGAACTCAAAAACACGGTCAGGCAATTATTACTCAATGATGCAGAGGGTGAAATTTCATTAGACGAAGTCACCGCTATGCTGTCACAAGAAACCACAGATGAACCCAGCGTCTTTCATAATTGGTATAGTTTACCCCTTCGTGAGGCGCGAGATGCCTTTGAAAAGGATTACCTTATCCATCAACTTAAAGCAGTGGATGGACGCGTAGGAGAACTTGCAAAGATAGCAGGAATGGAACGCACGCATTTATACCGTAAAATGCGCGCACTCGACATTAACCCAAAAGAAATTATTAAGTCATGAAAATTCTCGTTTTAGGAGCTGGACAAGTTGGCTCATCAATTGCAGAACACCTTTCCAAAGAAAACAATGACATTACTGTTGTTGACACCGACCTAGAAAAACTCATAGACATGCAAAACCGCCTTGATTTGCGCGGTGTTCATGGCAATGCTTCACACCCAAGTGTGTTAATGCGCGCAGGGGCTGAAGATGCCGATATGGTAGTGGCACTAACCAACAGTGACGAAATTAATATGGTGGCTTGTCAAGTGTGCCACAGTATCTTCCATACACCCATAAAAATTGCACGTGTGAGGCAGTCCGAATACCTTGATTATCCAGAATTATTCAATGATGCACACTTACCCATTGATGTTTTCATCAGTCCAGAGCGGTTAGTCACCGAACACATTCGTCGATTGATTGATTACCCTGGAGCGCTGCAAGTGATGGATTTTGCCCAAGGCATTGCACAACTCGTTGCCATTGTTGCCGATGACGAAGGTCCATTAATCGGCCATCAACTGCGGGAAATTCATAATTACATGCCCGAAGGCGTCGACGCCCGTGTCGCTGCCATATTCAGAGACAATAAACCCATATCGCCTGATGGTGATACCGTGATTAAAATTAATGACATGGTGTTCTTTTTTGCAGCCAAAAAAGACATCAAAGCCGTCATGAAAACTTTACGGCATACCGACAAACCTGTCAAAAAAGTTATTCTAGCTGGTGGCGGAAATATAGGCTTTGCACTGGCAAAAATGCTTGAAGAAGACCATTCCATAAAAGTCATAGAAGGCAATAAAAAACGCTCTCGTTTTATCGCAGAAGAACTCACAAAAGCCCTAGTCATCAAAGGTGATTGCACATCAGAAGAAATATTGTTTGAAGAAAATGTTGATCAATGCGATATATTCTGCGCCGTAACTAATGACGACCAGACCAACTTATTATCTGCATTAATGGCAAAGAAAATGGGTGCCGCAAAAGTCTTAACCTTAATAAGCAAGCACAACTATGCTCAATTACTCGAACGCGATCAAATTGACATAGCTATTTCGCCCCAGCACATTACCATTGGTGGATTATTGGTGCATGTCCGTAAGGGCAATATGGCACGTATTCACTCACTTCGCAATGGCGCAGCTGAGGCAATAGAGGTAGTCGTCCATGGCGATGCCAGCACCTCCAAAGTTATCGGTAAACATCTCAAAGACATCAATTTACCGCCCGGTACAACCATCGGTGGAATCATACGAGGCACTCAAGTCATTATTGCTCACCGCGATGTATTGGTTGAGCACGAAGACCACATCATTTTATTTGTAACGGATAAACGCAATATTAATGATGTGGAACGTTTGTTCCATGTAAGCCCGACCTTTATGTAAGGGACTTATTTATTAACCTTCTTTGTCTTGATGCTTCAAATAAAGCAATGCCAGTTGCCACCGATACATTAAGGCTTTGTACGGTTCCAAACATAGGAATATGAACAAGAAAATCACAATGCTTTCGTACCAATGGACGAATGCCTTTGCCTTCATTACCCAAGACAATGCCAAGCGAACCTTTTAAGTCTGCTTGGTAAATACTGCTCGAACCTTCCGCCAAATCCGTGCCAGCAATCCACAAACCATTGTCTTTCAATATTTCCAAGGCATTAACAATATTGGTCACTTGGTAAATTTTCAAACTGTCCGCTGCTCCTGCTGCGGTCTTTTTAGCCACTGGCGTTAAGCCTGTGGATTTGTGTTTTGGGAAAATTACCGCATCAACACCAGCGGCATCAGCACTGCGTAAACAAGCACCAAAATTACGCGGGTCTTCGATATTATCCAGTATTAAAATAAGTGGGTTATCGAGCTTGTCAATATCATTTTTTAAGTCCGATTCATCAGGTAATTTAGGCACACGAATCAAAGCAATAATCCCTTGATGCCTTTCCCTGCAATGTTTGTTCAAATACTGCAACGGCTCAAAACTGAGTTTCAATCCCAGTTTTTGCGCTAATTCAATACTGTTTTCTAAACGCGAGTTGCGGCTATTTTTAGCCACAACAATTTGTACAATATTCTCAGGATGTCGCTCGATAGCAGAGTCTAAGGCATGGATACCATAAATCCATTCGGTTTGTGTTTTATTCATGGCTGAATTATACACCAATTATTTACAAATAATCCAAAGGACTAAATCGATTGTGTTGATTTAACTCCTTGACCACATGGGTATAAATCATAGTAGTTTCTAAGCGTTTGTGCCCCAACATTTCTTGGATAGTGCGAATATCAACAGCAGATTGTAATAAATGAGTAGCATAAGAATGCCTAAATGTATGAGCGGTAACTTTTTTATCTATATCTGATAGCAGCACTGCTTTTTTAAGATTGCGGCTAAAAGTGTTTTCTAACACATGGTGACGGCGATTAGTGCTAGATTTAGGGTCTTTAGAAACTTTATTCATCGGAAACAAATATTGCCATTTAGTTTCCTTAAGGATCCTCTGAACAATAGAAAAATCTCAGGCTTTCAGCGATTTTCAACATCAAAGAAGATTGTTGTAGGGTTAGTCATTCTATCTCAAAACAATCTGATACAGAAATGGGAATTTCTTGTAGTCCCAGCTTGTTGATTTTGTTATGAATGGTCTAAGCCTATCCGCTCTTGGACTGCGTTATCAGCATTTATCAAACGACTGTAATCAAAATCAATATCTTTAATGCGTAAATTCAACGCCTCAGATAGACGCAACCCACAACCGTAAATGGTTTCAAGAATCAAACGGTATAGAGAACTGTCCATGCAATCAATAATCAATTTTACTTCGTTTTTGCTCAATACAGTGGGCAGATGAAAACGTTGCTTGACTCTTAATGCCTGTATGTTTTGATTTTCTAAAGAAATTTCCAAAACCTGATTATACAAAAACATCAACGTATTAAAAGCTTGATTTTGGGTCGAAGCTGCTACATTTCTGGTCTGCGCCAAATCCGATAAAAAAGCTTCAATTTCAGTTTTCCCCATATTTTCCGGGTGTTTTTTATCATGAAATAAAATAAATCGTTTAATCCACATCACATAAGACTCAACAGTCTTTGGGCTGTAGTGTTTAAACTGAAATTTTAATTTGACTTGATCTAATAGTTTTATATTGGTGTAATTTGATGATATTTACCGATAATATCACAATATAGAAGTTGTATCGGTTTATACCGTATATACCAACTAATTATTATTGTGAAAAACATAAATTCTGCCTATTTCAGAGAATTTATTGAGTAATCGGTGTTTTAGTGTTTTAATATCATGCATGATAAAACCATTAATAATATGTTAGAAATAAAAAAAGGAATTAGTAATTATGCCAACAGAAAAGGAATATAATAAATTAATACAACAAATTTGCTCAAGTCATGATGCAGTTGCAGGTCAAATGTTTGGAAAGAAATGTATAAAAATTAATGGAAAAGCTGGAATTGCTTTATTTAAAGATTGTATAGTCTTTAAACTACCAGAACCTGAACACAAAAAAGCAATCTCTTTATCCGGTAGTGTGCTATGGGATCCGTCAGGGAAAGGTCGAGCTATGAAAGAATGGGTTCAAATTAAAATAGAACATAAAACTAAATTTAAAAAGTTCGCTCAAGTTGCTGCAGATTATGTTGGTTAAATATAAATTAATTTCTAACAATACGTTCCAGGTTGACCCAAAACCCAATGCGAAATTTGTAGTGCTCGCTACACTCACTTTACCACAAATTTCGCATTGGGTTTTGGGCAACTGAACTTAGCGCTTCTAAAATAAAAGTCCTTTCTTTGCGTCTGTAAGTTTATGAAATCACTAAAAATTATTTTGGTGCGAGGTTTTAACCCTGCCTTACTCTATAAAATATGCGGGCTAACATTCTTGATTTATTTGTTAATATTAACCGTTAATACCACAGTTTTGATTGATTTTATACAGCCTCTAAATTACAATTATCCCAATATGGGAGGTAATTAAATGTGAGAGTGATAGCTAAAAGCACCATAAGAACGTTCTGGGAGCAACCAGCGCATGGTGATTCTAAAGGCTCACTCGAAAGTTGGTATGAAGAAACCATAAAAGCAAAATGGTTATCACCACAAGATGTAAAAAATCAATATGGTAACGCAAGTATATGCGCAAACAATCGTGTGGTTTTTAATATCGGAGGCAATAAGTACCGATTAGTAGTCGAAATTCAATATCAAGCTGGTATTGTTTGGGTAAAATTTATAGGTACCCATGCTCAATATGATAAAATTATAGTCGAGAGTGTAAATGAATATTAAACCAATCCGAAATGCTAAAGACTTGAAAATTGCTTTCCGTCAATTAGAGAAGGTCTTTCAATCCAAAAAAGGGACTGCAGAATTCGATGAAATGGAGATTTTAGTCACTTTGATAGAAGCTTATGAGAACAGATATTATTCGATTAGTCCTCCTAATCCTATAGAAGCAATTAAATTTAGAATGGAACAACAAGGATTGACCGCTAGAGATTTAGAAGCTTATATTGGGAGTAGTGGAAGGGTGTCAGAAATACTCAACAAAAAACGTCCTTTGAGCATACGTATGGTAAAACGATTACATGACGGTCTAAATATTCCATACGAAAGTTTATTGGCAGATATTGCTTAAATACGGTATTTTTATTGGTTATTCTATCATTTTGGTGGGCTTGCCCACCGAATATAATACTTAACTACAACTTCTCAATAAACTCAAAATCAATCTTTCTGTCATCAATAGAAACAGCTGCCACTTTAATCTTAACTTTATCGGCTAATTGAAATTTATGCCCCGAACGTTCACCAACCAACTTATGTTGAATAGGTTCGTGGCGATAATAATCATTGGGCAATGAAGTCATGTGGATTAATCCATCGACCATAATATTATCCAGTGTCACAAACAAGCCAAAATGAGTAACACCTGAGATGATTCCTGTCATTTCCTCGCCAATAAACTGTTCCATATACATGCATTTCAAACGCGCATCGACATCGCGCGAGGCGGTTTCGGCTCGGCGTTCATTGAGTGAACACTGCACACACATTTCAGCTGCTTTTTGTTGTGAATAAATGTATTTTTTAGGTTTATTTTCTTTGATAATATAATCAATAGCGCGGTGAATCATTAAATCAGGATAACGCCTAATCGGTGAGGTAAAGTGTGCATAATGTTTTAATGCCAAACCAAAATGCCCGCCATTTTCAGCTTCATAAGCGGCTAAGGCTTGCGAGCGTAATAACACGCTTTCGATTAAGGCAACATCATCTCGACCTTGAATCATTTCAATAATTCGTTCAAAATCTTTGGGTTCTACTGGGTCATGAAAATTGGGCTTGATGCCAAGTGAATGCAAAAAGGCTTTTAAATCAGTTAATTTTCTCTCAGGTGGTTTGTCATGCACCCGATAAGCCGCTGGAACTTTATGCTTTTCAACAAACTGAGCCGCACTAATATTGGCTGCAATCATAAAGGCTTCAATTAATTTATGGGCATCATTGCGTGTATAGGGATGAATGCCTGACACCTGTCCTTCAGCATCAATTTCTATTTGCACATCAGTTGAGTTAAATGTAATGGCTCCGCGTTTGCTTTTTTCTTCATTCATGGCTTTGTATAAGTCATTCATGGTATCAAGAGCTGGTGCCACTTTTTCGTGCCAACCACTTTGTTTTTCTTGTTTATCAATGTAATTCCAACATTGCTTGTAAGTAATTCGTGCATGAGAGTGCATTACCGCACGGTAAAAACGGTGTTTTTTAATGGCTCCATTTTTGCCAATAAGCATATCACAGACCATGCACATTCTGTCCACTTGTGGATTGAGTGAACAAATTCCATTGGACAATTCTAAAGGCAACATTGGAATCACCTTACCTGGAAAATAGACAGATGTTCCTCGTTTAAAAGCTTCTTTATCAATTTCAGAATTTGGCGGAACATATTTGGACACATCTGCAATGGCAACAATTAATCGCCAACCACGCTCAGTAGTCTCTGCATAAACCGCATCATCAAAATCACGGGCATCCTCACCATCAATAGTCACTAATGGCAAATGGCGAATATCCACCACATCAGGAGTAATATCTTCATCCCTCACCTTTGAAGGAATATAGGATACAACGCGCTCAAAATCCTCAGGCCATTCATTTGGCAAATTTGCCGATGCCATGGTCAGTTCCATAGCCAGACGAGAATTAAGTTTTTGTCCTAAAATAGCAATGACTTCACCCAATGCAGGGCGATGACGATTAGGGTACTCATTAATTAATACCGTAACAAAATCCCCATCATTGGCATTCGCCTCAGATCCTGATGGAATAATAATATCGTCAATGGCATTGTTATCGGGTTCAACTATACCTTGACCCTGTTTGTTGTAAAACTTTCCCACCAAAGCTTTATGTGCGCGCTCTAGCACTTCCACAATAAAAGCTTCTTCTTTATTTTTTCGACGCCCTGGTTGAATACTGGCTAACACCGTATCTCCATCCATCACTTTGCGCATCTCACGTGGCAAAATAAAGCCATCTTTTTCCAATTCAGGCGAGACCAGAAAGCCAAACCCATCAGGATGGGCTTGAACCACGCCTTTGATTAAATCGGTTTTATCACGAACGCCGTATTCTCTTTTGCGGTTGATAAACAATGAGCCATCATTGATCATGGCATTTAATCGCCTGCGCAAAGCTTCTAGTTGGTCATCATTTTTAATGCCAATAAGTTTAGCAATTGTATCCAAATGATGTAATTTTTTCTCTTTGGTTAAAAAGTCAAGCAAAGCCCTGCGACTTGGAATAGGATTATCGTATTTTTTGAGTTGTTCAGCAAAGTCAGAATCGGGTATATTGAAAGGGTTTTTCATGTTTTTTGTTAATTTTTCCATAGCCGTGCATTGTATCACAGCTCATATCATTCCATTCTTTAAAAAAGATGAAATATTATGACTTTTTACACATGCGACAAGCTCTAAAAAGTTTACAATGACTAAATGGATAATTTAAACTTACACAAACAAGAACGCAGCTACCTCACAATAAACCGCATGGTTGCTCTTATAATTTTTGCAATTGTTCTCATCGCAGCCACTGTTATTACATATCTCAGCCCTGCACCTTACTGGCTTATGCTTCTTATTGATGGTGCTATAGTGCTCATTACTGCTGCTGTTTTTTGGTATCAAGGAGTCGCTTATAAGCATTTTAGTTACGACATGAATGATTATGGTTTGTACATTAATCAAGGGGTTATTTGGCAACGTAAAATAATAGTGCCCAGAAATCGCGTGCAACACACCGATGTTGAACAAGGTCCTTTGATGCGAAAATACGGACTGGCAGAACTTACTGTTCACACAGCTGGTACACGCAATGCTTCGGTTAAACTGCCCGGAATAAAGCACGAATTAGCCGAACAATTACGTGAATCACTGGCATTTGAAGAAAGCAACGATGCCGTATGAGTGATTTTGAAGAAATTAAAGGTCAAGGCGAAAGACTTCATAAATACTCTCCTTTATTCATACTTATCCATGTTGCATTAAAATCCATTGTTCCACTTGCTTTTGGGCTATTCCAATCCAAAAAATTAGACTATGGTATGTATGTTTTTGCAGGCATAGGTGTTTTCATGTTGACCATCTCCGTACTGCAATACTGGTTTTATCATTATTGGTTAAGCGATGAGCGAATTGAAATCAAAGAAGGTATTTTGTTCAAAAAAAATCGCAAAATTCCCTACACTCGCATTCAAAATGTTAATGTTTCTCAAAACCCACTTGAGCGTGCATTAAATGTCGCAACACTACAGTTAGAATCTGCATCAGGTGGCAAACCAGAAGCCATCATGCGTGTCGTTAGCCTAGATGTAGTAGAACAAATTAAATCCTTGGTCAAAAAAGCAAGCAACAACCACAGCAACGTTCAATCTGACTCTGCCATAGACAACACCGATGAGAACAATGAGCAGACGACACCATTATTGGAATTATCCACTAAAGAGGTCATAAAATATGGCATTATTTCTCAGAAGGGACTTTTTATTGCAGCCATTCTCTTTAGTTTTATGTCACAAAATCAAGCCTTAGTGGCGTGGTTGTTTAAATACTTGAATGCCATTTACCAAGTGCCTGATTTTACTAAAGTTACTTTATCACAAAGCCTTATTTATGTACTTATCGTTGGTTCAATTATATTTATTGTTCTGCAACTGCTTTCTATTATTTGGGCTTTACTAAAGTTTTACCAATTCAAAATAGAAAAAAATGACGACCGATTACACGCCACTATGGGGCTATTATCCAAAGTATCCGCCACCATTCCTTTAAAAAAAATTCAATTATACCGAATCAGTGAAAACCCAATTCATAAATATTTCAAAGCCCGAACCCTAACCATCGAAACCGCAGGGGGAGTCAATACTGATAAAGCTGGGATTGTTATGCGCTGGCTAGCTCCCTATATTTCGCAAGCTAAAGTAAAACCTTTTATTCACGAAATTGAACCTAAAATCAAACTCGCCACTGTTGACTGGCAACTTATTCCTTCTCGAGCCTGGAAAAGAGTGATAAAAAAATCCTTAATATCCCTAATGCTCTTTAGTGTTCTTGGTTATGGAATAACATTTTTACCCTTTTTTGAACTTAAAAAATACACTTGGCTGTTACCGTTATTACTTATTCCTGTCACTTTTTTATATGCAAAAAAGTATGTCAAGAAAACAGCTTACTCTATCGATGAAGATATTATTTGCTTTAAAAGTGGCGTATGGTTTGGCAAACAAAGCTTTGTCAAGATTAGCAAAATTCAAACAATTGAAATTCAACAGACTTATTTTGACCGAAGAAACAAGATGGCAACTCTTGAGATTGACACAGCGGGTTCCAATCCTTTATTGCATCATGTTAAAATCCCTTATTTAGAAGTGACAGATGCCTTTAAAATGCGTCGATTTATACAAGATAAAATTAAAACACAAGAGTTTAATTGGTAATTAGTGCCTGACCGAGAAAGGAATCGTAGCGAGGGAAAGTTTGGTTTGAAGCAAAATATTTCATTATTTGAGGAGAATAGCTCGCTATTTGACGAGAATAATGGAATATTTTGGTCAAATCCAGCTTTTCCGCAGTAGATTACTTCTTTCTCTGTCAGGCACTAATTAGCTAAAGATATTCTGAACTAAACGAAAATTTGACATTCTAACTAAAATGATAAAAATAAAAAAACTCAGCAAAGTCTTTAAGACGCAAGGGGAAACAATAAAGGCACTCAATGCCATTGACTTGCACATTAAGAAATCAGAATTTGTAGCCATTATGGGGCGTTCAGGCTCGGGCAAATCCACTTTACTCAACATTCTGGGTTGTATGGACAAACCCACAAGTGGGCAATACCAGCTTTCAGGTGTTGATGTTGGCACACTTAATGACGATGAATTATCAACAATTCGCAACCAACGCATCGGCTTTGTGTTTCAAGGTTTTCACCTTTTACCACGTCTTAGTGCACTGGGAAACGTTATGTTACCGCTGCGCTATACCAACGAAAAAGTCACCGATGCAGGAGAGCAACGCGCCAAAGAGTTATTAATAAAAGTTGGGCTAGGTGATAGAATAAACCACATGCCCAATCAAATGTCTGGCGGTCAAATTCAACGGGTTGCCATTGCCCGCTCACTCATCAACAACCCTGACATATTGCTTGCAGATGAACCAACGGGCAATTTAGACAGCTCTATATCCAACCAAATTATTGAACTACTCAAAGACTTAAATCGCGGCGGCCAAACCATTGTTATGGTCACTCATGAAGATGATATCGCAGCTCATGCTAATCGATGCATTCATTTTTTAGATGGGGAGATAACTAAATGAAAAGATTTTTAATGCTTTTATTTGTGCTCTGCAGCTTTAATGCAATAGCCAAAACCCTATTAGCCACAGGCACTATAGAATCAGAAAATACGCAACATGTCTTAATGCCGTTAGTCCAGTCCTTTAATGGTAAAGTCAATGAAATGATTGCAGAAGGCACAGCGGTACAAAAAGGAGATTTTTTAGCCAGAATTGACGGTTCATCAGTTGATGGGAAAATAGAGTCACTTAAAGAACAATTAGAAACCTTTACAGAAACAGCTAAAAAAAGTGAAATCGATGCGCAAATAACCTTAAACAATAGCCAAATTGCTTTTGAAAAAGCTCAAATAAATCAAAAAATTACTCAGATGAAAGCCCAATTGCCATTAGATTTTATTGGTGAGCTCAAATACAAACAAAATCAATTAGCTTATAAAAATGCACAAAAATCCTTTCAAAAAGCACAAAACGATTTAAACGAAGCCAAGCAAAAACAACAAGAAAAGTTACAATCAAATAAACAAGAGTATGCCCAAAAACAAAAAAAACTGAACGTGCAACAACAGTCACTAAAAAATTTAACGCTTTATGCAGAGCAAATGGGTTATGTTGTGTATTCGACTCATCCGTGGACAGGGAAAAAAATACAAGCAGGCGATCAACTGCAAACAGGAATGGAGATTTTGAGTGTATCTCAAAACAATAAACTAAAAATTGTGGCTTGGCTTAATGCCATTGATATTCCGAATATAAAATTAAATCAGAAAGTTACGGTCAGTTTTGATGCCTATTTAACACAGTCTTACCCTGGGGAAATTACCTTGATCTCACAAGGAGGAGAAGAAAAAAAAGCGTGGGGCAATGGTCTGTATTACCGAATCGAAGTTAAGTTAATGGAAAAACCACAACTCAACTTACTCATTGGAATGAGTGCACTGATTGAAATTCAGGAGCAAACTAATGAATAAATTTATGCTTATTTTCTTAATCTTAATTAGTTTGGTCACCTATGGCAAAGAAATAACCGTTGCAGGCGAACTCAAAGCATTGGATACGTCTGTTTATTCCCCACCTCGGATTAAAAACATCTGGCAATACACCATTTCTTTTATGGCAGAAAATGGTTCAGTTGTTCATTCTGGCATGCCTGTATTAATGTTTAAAACTGACACCATTCAAACTAAACTGGTTGATTCCAAAGGCAAACTTTCAATCAAACAGAGTGAGTTAAAAAACAAACAGGTTAATAAAGTGGAAATATTTGCCAATAAAAAACTAGCCATTGAAGAAAAAAGAATGGAACTAGAAAAGGCAAAAAGAAAAGCACAACTACCCAAAAGTGTTATTGCCAAAAATGAATACCTTGAAAATAAACTCAATGAACAATTGGCACAAAAAGATTTCGCTTGGGCGCAAAAAGACGAACAGTTAACAAGGCAAAAAATCAAAGCAGAAGAAAGTATTTTGCAGGCTAAGATTAATAAACACGCCAATGAAGTCAACGCTTATCAAGATGCCATTAAGAAAATGAATCTTTTTGCAACAAAATCAGGGGTTGTTATTCATCAATCAAACTGGAGTGGCAATAAATTTTCCATTGGTGATTCCGTATGGAATGGGCAACGGGTTATCGAAGTGGCGGATTTAAGCAAGATTATTGCCCAATTAGAAATCAACGAAAACCAAATAAAGGACATTAAATTGGGACAAAAAGTTAAAATAATTTTAGACTCCTTACCTGATAAAGAATTTTTTGGCACTATCCAAAGCATTGCCAGTGTGGTAAGAATAAAATCCAAGGAACAACCTGCCAAAATATTAGACGCAACGGTAAAACTAGATAAAGTCGATGCCGAACTTATGCGTCCAGGCATGCGTTTAAGTGCCAAAATCACAACAGGAGAAGACTCATGAAGAAAGGGATTCTTTTAAGCGTTATTGTTGTCATGAATCTGAGTTTGTTAAGTTGCACCGAATCAGAAAAAAGTTTAATTCCAACAGTGGTCGCATCAAAACACCAAGTACAGTTTGTTATCAACGCACAAGGTGAACTCGAAGCAGCCAACGCCACACCGATTACTGCTGTCTCACAATCCATGCGTCCTTTAACTATTGCTTGGATTGAAAAAAATTACACCCACGTTAAAAAAGGCGATGTCATTGTTAAGTTTGATGGGCAAGGCTTTGAACAAGAGGTTGATGCTGCCCAATTTGAAATTGAAAAACTCATGCTAACAAAACTGCAAAAACAACGCGAAATGGGTTTGTTTTTAGATGATTTTAAAAACGAAGGTCAAGTGGTGGATTATGAGTACCAAATGGCTCAACAATTCAATATTGACAACCCATTGCTGTACACCAAAATTGAAATGATTGATGCTGGAAATAACGAAGCTTTTTTACAAGAAAAAACCAAACACCTTAAAAAAATGGAAAGCCATTACCAAACAAAATCTCAATCTGAAATTAACTTAATTCAATCACAAGAGCATCTGCAACAAGCGAAATTAAAAACAAATCAAACAGGCTTGTCGGCATTAGAAGTCAAAGCCCCACACGATGGACTGCTGGTTTTGTCAAAAGGATGGGATGGCTCCCTACCCCAAACAGGAAAATCTATTTTTCCGGGCATGAAAATTGCAAAACTTCCCGATTTAAGCACCATGAATGCAAAACTTTATGTGCCAGAAATTGAAGCCATTGGGTTAGAGAAAGGACAAGAAGTGCTTATCACTTTGCACGCCTACCCTGAAAATCCCTATAAAGCCATCATCAAATCAGTCAGCAAAACCGCACAAACAAAACAACGCGACAATCCGGTTAAATATTTCATCGTTACCGCACAAATTCAACAAAAAGATGAAATGAAACTTATTCCTGGTCAACGCCTTGATGCAAAAATATTGACCAATAAAAAAGTCCACAGCATTAGCTTGCCTGTTCAAGCCATCTTCCGAAAAGGACAAGAAACGTGGGTTTATAAACAGCACAACGGTGATAAAAAATTTACTAAAAAAACGGTTCAAACAGGTCAATGCTCAACAAGTTTGTGTTTAATAAAATCAGGGATTAACGAGGGTGACGTCATTGCATTAACCAAACCTTTTGAGGAGAAAATCTAATGGGAATTCTATTCAAACAAGCTATTGTGGAAATGATGCACCATAAATTACGCACTTTATTGACTTTGCTGGGCATGGTTTTTGGCGTTGGAGCCGTTATTGCCATGCTCAGTATTGGTGAGGGGGCAAAAATTGAATCCACCAAATTAATTGAATCCATGGGTTTGCATAATTTAGTCATCAATGAAAAACAAAACGATGAAGACACATTAAAGGAAATCCGAAAAAACTCCTTAGGATTAAGCCTCAATGACATGAATGCCATGAAAAAATCATTGCCTTTTGTTACCAAAGTTTGCGCTGAGAAAAAAATAAAGACCTATTCGGTGTTTTCCAAACAAGCCACCGCGGATAGTTCGGTATTAGCCATGAGTGAAAGTTGTTTTGATTTAACCAATTTAAAACTAGCCCAAGGCGAGTTTTTTAATCAAAACCATTCACTCTCCAACCAGCAAGTGGCAGTTATCGGCTCAGAAGTGGCTGACAAGCTTTTCCCAAATGAAAACGCCATAGGTCAATTTATCAAAATCAACCACTTATGGCTAAAAGTTATTGGCGTTCTTGCGCAAGAAAAACTTAGTAAAAATGAAATACAAGGCATTAAACTGGGAGCCGAACACAACCGCATATTTTTGCCCTTAACTACCGCCTTGAAACGGTTAAAGTTTGAAAATTTAGGCAGTCAAATCGATAGTATTCGTGTTGAAATAGATGAAAATACCAAGCCACAAGTGGCATCCTTAGCAATTAATAAATTGCTTAAACGTCGCCACGGTAATGTTGATGACTTTGAGTTAATCGTTCCGGCTTCTTTATTGAACCAACAAAACAAAACCCAACAAATCTTTACCATAGTCATGTCCAGTATTGCGGGTATTTCTCTGCTTGTTGGCGGCATTGGCATCATGAACATCATGCTTGCCACCATACTTGAACGCACCAAAGAAATCGGACTTATGCGTGCTCTTGGTGCAAAAAAGTCTGATATAAAAAATCAATTTTTAGTCGAATCCGCTACCATTGCCGCCGTTGGCGCCGTTCTTGGCATTGTGATGGGTGTGGTGTTGTCCTTCGCCATTCAATCCTTTGCCGACTGGCCGGTGCAATGGTCGCTGTTTTCAATAATCCTAGCTGTGGGCGTGTGTTTATTGACAGGCATCGGCTTTGGCTATTACCCAGCTAAAAAAGCCGCCGAACTTGATCCTATTTTGGCGTTACAGAAGAATTAGTTTAAACTTACCTTCGACTGAAACCTCATTGTCATCCTCGTGAACGCAAAGATCTAGAGCCTAAATGTAAGTTTAACGATGTTGTAATTAGGTTGCCCTTTACTCAATTTTTATGAAATATCAAAAATTAAATAAAACTATTACCTATACCCAAATTTAACTAATACTAAAAAAACACCAATTTGTACTGATAAACTTACATAATAGCGAGATACTAGATAAGTTTTTTCACAAATTGGTGTTTTTTATTCTTTTCCCTACAGTCTTAAGGTTACATAAAGCCTCAATTAATTATTTAGAAGACCCGTTTTTATTTTATCTGGTAACTCTATAAGACTTTCGGTCATATAATCAATTTATCAACGTCTTAAATAACAATTTAAAGATGATGAGGCAGATGATCCTATTCCTAGTACTGTTTCTCTTAATAAAGTTGCGCATAATCTTTCTGACCCTGCTGATACGCTATGAAATATCAAATTCCCTATTTGATTAGTCGTTTCATAAAATCCTATCCAGAATTCATCAGTGCCTGGATCAACAGTGCCTGGGTCTGTAATTACAATATCAACACAGTCTCCATTAAGATCAACAAGACAATTATCAGTAATTGATATTTGAGCACTTGATATTACAGGTAATAAAATCAATAGTGCTAGAGTTATTTTGTATAATAAATTTTTCATTAGGTTTCTTCCTATATATAAGTTAATTAATCGTAAACTACAACTGTTTACGTCTATTGCCAACTTTACAATTGGCACGTTGAATTATGAGGTGTTCGTTTTATTATTTGTTTTAGTTTTACGACATTAAATTTATTTAAGATATTAATAAATTTTTAGTCGTTTTTGTTAGCCTTGGAATAATTTGAGACTATTGCTAATCTCATAAAACACTTCCATGTGCAACATCTGTTATTACAAAGTAATAAAATAGATATTATTTGTAATATCCTTTAACGTTTATGGTTTTTTTAATTAAGCTCTATGACATTCATTGATGATTACATCTTGACCTTCTGTAGCTTCTTCTAATAAAGAGTCACAACGGATAAATGAGTGACCTGTAACAGTGTGATAAGTTCCAGAAGGACTATACCATCCACCAATCCAGATTTGCACTCCTGGATCTGTATCTGAGCCAATAGCTTTACGTGCTGATGATAGCACTGGTAACAAGATTAGTGTTGCTAACATAATATTGATTAATGATTTTTTCATAATTTTTCCTATTTTGTTGATTAAATTATATAGTGTAAACAAATGAGTTTACACTTTAGTATCAAATTAAATTATTTGACCTTTGCTAGTATAATGATTTGTTTTGGTATTAGTTTTAACACTACGACATTAATTTTATTCATCATACCTATTAAAATTTTAGTTGCTCCCCTGTACAGTTTCACAACGTTATTGGTAAATAATTGCCACACTCATTGTGGAGCGTCGCGGAACAATGAGTGTGGCAGGCTTTTAAAAACTCATCTTGTTAGATAAAATTCAATTAACTAACAATGTAAAAACTAAGCCTTATTTGTTTGTAGTATATGTGCTAACTTCGATAAAACTTGACCATTACATACATACCTTAATGACAAAAAATTTATTGCTAGCCTATTTCTTAAGTTTATTCATCGTTTGATACTCTTTGGGACTTACTCCATAACGTTTCTTGAATATTTGTGAAAAATATGAAACAGAACTAAAGCCGCAATTGTCCGATGTAATAGATACTTGGTATCCTTTCTTGAGTAAAGAAGTGGCATTCTTAAATCTGTGTTCCCGCAAGAAGTCCAGTGGGGACATATTTAATAAAGCTTTGGTTTTTCTTTGCAATTGCCTTTCACTAACAAACATAAGACTTGCTATGTTTTGTAAGGTAAAAAACGTGTCGCGGTAATTTTCTTCAATAATATCTTTTAGCTTTTTAATGAACTTTCCATCTACTTCTGTAAATTCAGAGTAATTACCTTTTTGAATGTGCCTTTGATTTTTTTTATTTAATAGACTTCTTATTTTAAGAACATTTTTTATTTGGAAAACCAACTCATCTGCATCAAATGGTTTATTAATATACATATCCATACCTTCTCGCCATCCTTTAATTCTACTAGATTTCTCTGATAAGGCTGTTAATAAAATCAAAGGAATATGCGAAGTAATAATATCACTCCGTATGATACGACAAAGTTGAAATCCATCAACAAATGGCATCATAACATCACTGACAATTACATCTGGAACTGACTTTAAAGCACGTGCAATTCCTGCCTGTCCATTTTCTTCAAGCAAGCAGTTAAAATCCTGTCTTAAGACATTGTTAATATACTCGCGCATATCCTTATTGTCCTCAATTATTAAGACAGTTGCTTTATCTTCATTAATTATTGTGTTGTGAGTCTTGGATATTTTAGGTATATTTTTAGTTAGATTTATTTCTTTAATCGGAAAAAAAATACTAAATAGCGACCCTTTATTGACTTCACTGACTACTTTTATTTTAGCGTGATTTATTTCAGCTACTTCTTTTACAATTGCCAAACCAATGCCACTGCCTTCGATATTTTGATGAAAATTAATACGGCCGAATCTTTTAAATATTTCTTTTTTTTGCTTTGCATTAAATCCTATGCCATTATCTTTCACATAAATTTCAATTCCATCATTGTGTACAGTGGTTCCAAGTTTAATGACACCTCCCTTTTTGGTATATTTAAAAGCATTTGAAAGAAAGTTGCCCACAGTTAACTCTAAGGCGTCGTCGGTAATAGAGATTTCTGAATCATCAAGGTTGTCATATGAAAAAGATAAACCTTGTTTTTGAGCGTGATACAGATACGGCTCTGCGATAAGCCTTAGCCTTACTGCCAATTTAACTGATTCAAATTTATGTTTATTATTCTCAATTGTCAGAGAGAGTTGTAAAATTTGATTGACTAACCTCAATAATCGATTTGAATTTCTTTGTACCATTTGTAGAATTTTTAAATTAGACTCGTCAGTTTCTTGTTTCAAAAGTTGTGCAATGGGGCCTTTAATTAATGTGATTGGAGTCTTGAATTCATGTGTAACATTTGCAAATATTTCATCTTTTCTTACAATCAGTTCTTCAAGTTCTTCTTTTTGTTTTTGAATGTGCTGTGTTTGCTTTGAAACTTGAGCACGTAGGTATTTATTTTGTTGGTCTTGCTTGTTTATTTTATGGCGAATTAGTAAGTAGCTAATAAATAGAAGAAGTAATGCATAACAAACATAAGCCCACCAAGTAAGCCAAGGTGCTGGTGCAATATTTATTTCTAAATTGATGCCCTTGTTGTTCTCGAGTTTATTAATTGCCTTTAAGGAGAGCTTATAGTTGCCATGCTTTAAATTTGTAAAATTTAGATGTTTGTTGCCGTTATTAATTTCTACCCATTGAGTAAAAACTGGTTCAAGTTTATAAAAATACTTAGTATTATTTACATCATAGAAATTTAAGTATACAAATTCTAAGTCGATAATGGTGTCTTTATATCCAAAGTTTAATAAGCTTTTCTCTTCAATAGGTTTATCAAGAACAAAACCATTGGATGATTCTATTTGCTCGATTACCTCCTTTCTATTTAAATAAAGTTTGTTAAATATTAGTTTTGGTTTTTGTTGATTTGTACTTATTAAGTTAGGATTGAAATTAACAAAGCCATGCAATCCTGCAAAAAGTAAATTGTTTTCAAAAGCTAATGAAGAGTTAGTTAATGAAAGGTAATTTCCATCTAAATTATTTGTAAACAGTACACTTTTTTTGGTTACCGTATCAAGCTGAATTAAACCGTTGATACTGCCTAACCATACAGAGTGTGGTTTACTATTATTACTTTGGATTTGCATTATATAATTTGACGGTGAAAAAACCCCATTATCAAAATAATGTTGTATTAACTGTTTCTTTGAATCTATATGGTATAAACCTTGATTTAACACTCCTATAAATAACTCATCATTAGCATTAAAATGAATTGCTGTGATAGTTTTTTCTTTGAGAAATTCAAAGCTATTTGTATAATTCTTTATGTCATTAGAAGAATCTAAATACAAAATACCAGCAGAAGTTGGAAATAACATTTCATTCTTACTATTTTTGGCATATTTAGTAATAGGGACATTGAGAAAATTAGCGTTGGGCATTATTATTTTTTTTACTGTTTTCTTCATAGTTGAAAATAAATATAAACCATTATTTGTCCCAATAATAAGGAAGTTTTTATCTCGTTTGATACTAAAAAAGACTTTGGATATTTGTTTTCCGTCAGTGGCTTTATACAAGCTGTTATTTAGATGGTTGTAGCCCAATAATCCCTTTGAAGTTGATAACCAAATTATTTCATCGTCTAGCAAAAGAGAATATACTACATAATTATTTTTGTAATTATCTGGATTAATTTTCGAACATGTATTCGTTAAAGAATTGTATTTTATTAAACCCTTATCAGTACCAATCCAAAAGGTGTGGAATTTATCAATTATAACGCTATTGACTTTAGGATTATCTGCGCAATAAAAACTTCCCTTGATATTTGTTTCATAAGAAAACTTATATTTGTTTAAATTTAACAAGCTAAGACCTTTTGAAAAATTTCCAATCCACAAATTTTCACTCTTTGATATAAATAAAGTCATTATATTATTTTCTAATAATGAAAACTCTGAGTCATTAATAGTGAATTGTGTTATTACATCAGTATCTAAGTTGATTTTATAGAGCCCTCCATCAATTGACGCAACCCACAAATTATTCTTTAATTCTACAATTGATAATATTCTTGTGGCTTGCTGCAATTTAAGAGTTGGTGTTAATAAATGTGTCGTAAGGTTATACCTTATTAATCTTTCTGAATTTGCTATCCACAAATTATTCTTGATGTCTACATGTAAATCATGTACATATTTATTACTTGCAATATCAATAATTGATAACTTGTCTTCATTAAGATTAAGGGCCTTTATCTTTCCTTCATAAGAAACGATTAAAATATTTGATTTTGAATAAGTTAAGGCGGTAATGTTTTTATCAGAAAACACACTGAACGATTTTAACTTAGACCTTATGAGTTCTCTATTTTTTGAAAGAGTGTAAACTCCTTTAGAAGTACCAACCCACACCCTATTATTTCCATTGGTTGCAAATTTAGTAATTGAGTTGATTTCACCATCTTTTGGTTGGATTTTCTTTAACACATTCTTACTGTAAAGCAATAACCCATTCTTTTTTGTGCCAATCCACAAATCGTTTTTATTATCAATAAATAAATCACTAACATGGACGTTTTCTAATTTTTTATTGACTGTTAGCTTAATAAACTTATCGCTATTAAATTTATATATTCCACTTGTAGTTCCTACCCAAATGTAGCCATAGTTATCTTCGGCAATAGCTTTAATAAATTTATTATCTAATCCTTCATTCTTGTTAAAACTTGTAAAAAGCGGAACAGATGATTGTAAACTGAAAGAAAGTAGGCAAAATAGCCCAATAAAGCTGGCTTTAAATGGTATTTTCATAAGTTATTTATACTCGGGGATTAAGACTGCTATACGACTTAATATAGTTGTTAAAAAGTGATTGTTATTAAAATTCATACATTACAGAAATGACTAATACATTATATCTAGTAACGAAATACGATTGAATTTGTTACTATTCAGCACTATATTTACAGTGTATTCTTAATTAAAAAGGTGATAACATTTAAAGCCTACCATCTCACATATAAAAAAAGAATTTATATTTCTAGGAAGGTCAAAAATAGGTCTCAAACAATTGAATGCGTTAGTTTATACAACTAACACTTTTTGAAAATAATCATGAAAATATTCTACGTTAAATCTAAACTCGACTACAAAATAATAACTCTAGCTTTTCGCTTGATTATTCATGAAGGTAAAACCATTCGTTGGAATTTATAATTTTTGTTCTCATTAGCCAGAAAGTGCTTGCGTTCAAAATAGTATTGAAGTCTAGACATAGTTCAAAAATTCAATGATATACTTTAAATTATAACTCAATTAAATAATAAAAAAACTAGTTCATTAAAACGCCACTTCACTCTCAAAACAATCAGGGTCATGAGGCACAATTGCTTTTACTTCGTAGTTGTTGTGATAATAAGCAGGGCTTACTCTTGGATCTGGCGCAATATTATAATAACGAATAGAGAAAGAATTATAAAGGGAATTATCATATACATTATTATCATAATTTTGCTCAATAAGATCATAAAAAGCATTACTCGTTAGGCACTCACCATATTGAGAGACGACTTGATAAATACTACCATGTACAAGGCAAACTTTATACCGTGCAATGTTACCACCACCTTCTGGTGCACGTGACAAAACTGGGTTTATGCTAAATAATATTATTGCAACGAATAGAGTGAGTTTTTTCATTTTAATTTCCTTCAGTAGTATATATTTTAACTTAGGGGATTATAAACAAGTGAATTAATGAAGGTCAACTTCATCTAGTTAATTTGGCATGCTACATAAATATATTGTCGTATAAGTACATGTTTTAGTGCCAAATTCACAAATGACTTTTATTAAATTCATATAATTATTCCTTATTCATCCTAGAGTTGTTAGACTGTCAACACAAAAAATGACAAGGGGAAACCATGCAATATGCTATTTGCAGAATCCTCAAATGGAAAAATAAAATAGAAGACGAATCAGTTAGGGTTATTCACTAAAATTAATCAAACATATCCTCAATCAACGCTTGTTGCGTTTTAGACCCAACCACTGCCAAGTTTTCTTAGTGGCTTGTCTGCCGCGAGAGGTTCACATGACGCATCAATGGTGTCAGAGTATTTGATTCTCCTTTCTTTTATGAATGCAACGCTTCAACTACATGTTTTGGGTCTGCCTTTAATGCACGCAATAAAGCATTAGCAGGGCCTGTTGGTTTTCGTCGACCTTGTTCCCAGTTTTCTAGGGTGCGTTTACTGACACCAATTAACATGGCAAAACGGAACTGAGTTAAACCCATTTTCTCACGTATTTCTTTAACTTCCAGTTCAGGATATTCAATGGAACGTGATGGCTTTTTCTTACCTTTCAGGATTTGCTCTGCTTCATTAACACTTTCTAATAATTCCTTAAACATTTCATTTTTCATCATTTCTGTAATGAGCTTTGTAAATATGCTAGTTTCAATGATAACCATAATTTTAATTATACGTCAATGGCGTATATATTCAATCAATTTTAATGTTTGCGCTCAATTAATAGCATTTTAACCTGCAATCTTCTCTTCCAAGAGGTCACAAAGTTATTGGATATTCAAACCTAATCAAACATATCCTCAATTAATGCCTGCTGTGGTTTCAGACCTAGCCACTGCCATGTTTTTTTAGTGGCTTGTCGTCCGCGTGAGGTGCGCATGACATAACCTTGTTGAATTAAATAAGGTTCAACCACGTCTTCCAAAGTGCCGCGCTCTTCACTTAAGGCGGCAGCAAGAGAGTTTATTCCTACGGGTCCGCCATCAAATTGTTCGACCAGTGTAGTCAATAAACGCCTGTCCATTTCATCTAAGCCATTTTCATCCACTTGTAACATGGTTAAGGCTTTGTTGGCAATTTGTACGGTAATAATTCCATCGCCCTTTATTTCGGCATAATCACGAACACGGCGCAATAGTCGGTTGGCAATTCGTGGAGTTCCGCGTGCGCGGCGGGCAATTTCTATGCAGCCATTTTGCTCGGCGGCTATGTTTAAAATTTTGGCAGAGCGAACCACAATTTCAGTCAGTTCTGGCACATTGTAAAACTCTAGTCGTTGCACAATGCCAAAACGGTCACGAAGTGGTGAGGTTAACAATCCTGCACGTGTGGTTGCACCAATTAAGGTAAAGGGTGGTAAATCTAATTTGATTGAACGTGCGGCAGGTCCTTCGCCAATCATAATGTCGATTTGAAAATCTTCCATGGCTGGATAAAGAATTTCTTCCACATTGGCAGAAAGACGATGGATTTCATCGATAAACAACACATCATGCGGTTGTAAGTTGGTTAATAAGGCAGCTAAATCACCGGCTTTTTCTATCACAGGACCAGAAGTGGATCGCATGGATACACCCAATTCATTGGCTATGACGTTGGCTATAGTGGTTTTGCCCAATCCTGGTGGGCCAAACACCAATACATGATCAAGGGCTTCTGAACGTCTACGCGTGGCTTCGATAAACAATCCCATCTGTTCTTTGAGTGGAATTTGTCCAATGTATTGGTCCAGATTTTGTGGTCGAATACTGGCTTCAATTAAGCTTTCTTGAGCGTTCTCAAACTCGGCTGAAATGAGTCTATCTTCTTCCATTTACGAGGCTCCTTTGTGTTGTAAACATAGGCGAATGATTTCTTCGGCAGTCATGCCATCTTTGGCTATTTGTTTGATTAATAAATTGACTTCTTGCGGCCTAAAGCCTAAAGATTGTAAAGCAATCAAAGCCTCGGACTGTGCCGTGGCTGGCATATTGCCTAGATTGGCTGCTTGTGCCCCAGAGCCTGGCAATGAAATATCATCACTGGCAACATCACCTAATTTATCACGCATTTCAATTATCAATCGTTGGGCCGTTTTCTTGCCAACACCTGGAATTTTGACAATCGCGGCGACATCTTGAGATTGAATCATGGCGACAAATTCATCAACCGACATAGTGGATAAAACTGCCAATGCTGATTTTGCGCCGATGCCATTGACTTTGAGCAATTTGCGGAATAATTCACGTTGCCCATAGTTATTGAAACCATAAAGAATTTGCGCGTCTTCTCTTACCAACATATGAGTGATAATTGTAACTTCCTCGCCATCGTGTGGCAATTCAAAGAAAACACGCACTGGCGCTTCTATTTCATAACCCACACCATTGACATCCACCAACATTATTGGTGGGTCTTTTTGCACTAAAACGCCTTTAATTCTTCCTATCATTTTTAATATTAGTATTCAAAGAACTAGATTTTACTCTATCACACAAAATTAAGACATAAAAAAAGGGTGAAATAAATTCACCCTTGTTTTCCCCATCTTAATGTTAAGTTATTTAATCTTCAAAACCATCACTAAACAACAACTCAGGTACGGGCTGGGTAAATATCATTAACGAGTTAATATTCAGCGGATTGTAACTGTCTCCTAATGTTGTTGGCGTATAGGCAATAGACCAGATGGTAGAAGCAATATCGTATTCGTAAATATCATTAAGCACCCCATCTGTTGCGAAGCTAACCAAATATTTACCATTGTCCGCATAGCTAAAGGCATCTATATTTCGATATTTGGCAATATTGGTTACGTTAATTGAACCATACTCCAAAGAAAAAGCTGTGCCATCATACCTGATTAAGTCAGATGCTAAATAAGCATTTCCAGCAATCATAGAAGCACTGTCTATGGAGAAAATCAAATCGCCATTAACTGGGTCTAAACTAAAAGCGTTAATATTAATGTGTTTCAGATTTAGTGCATCAGAATCGAAAAAATAATCAAATGTTGAACAACTCGAATCATTACACCTAATGACGTCGCTTTTTAATACGACACCCCCACCAACTCTAGTATCAACATCAAATGAAAAATACAGGAGCCCTGTATCTGAATCTACATGGTATCCATCAATAATAGCATCTCTAATTTCTCTAATGGTAGCTGGTGTTTGTGACCCAACTGGGGCTGTAGTGGTATTATCAGACACAACAATATTGATAAACACAGTCACAGACCCGCTATTAAGATAAGATATGTCGGCACCGTAGTCAGCTCGTTGAATATATGGGGCAACTGCTGCTGCTAGGTTTGTTCCATACAGCCCTAACACCAAAGCAATAGCCCAAATGGCTTTTTTATAAAAATTATTCATAAGAACTCTCCTTTATGGGCAAGCTACGCCATTTCCACAACTACTTCCATTGGTATATCTTGCGCAGTTATCGGATGCATTAACTGCAAAATGAACATTGCTACAGGAAATTGCAATAGCACTAAATTGGGCATTACCGTATGCAAAACTGTCTCTTATAAACAATTGTCCAAATAAACCATTGCTAAACCCTGTGTGGAGATTTCTATTGGCAACAGAGTCACTAATCATGCCATTAATTACCACAATACCAAATTCATTTTGGCTGGAATTGATATGATGTACATTGTTTCCACGTATACTAGATCCACCTAAAGAAACCCCTGTATCAAATCCTTGTACAATGCCATTTTTTACCACAATGTTTTTTCTACTAGTTGCAGTAACACCATGTGCTGTCATACCGCTGTTGGTGCAAACCAATGTAGCATTATCTCCTGTACAGGTTCTGGGGCCAATAATTGAAAAACCATTTAAGTCAAGCGTCACATTATCGGCATTAATTTCAATGACATTAATGGTGTTTGAGCCAGAGACGATATTTGATGTTAGTTGATAACTACCAGATTGCGTTATGGTCACTGGAAGCCCCGTTGCATCGCCAGGAAAACAACCAAACCCATCGCAAACATCATTGATTGTAAAAACTCCATCATCAGCTGATGCCAAACCCATACTTGCTATTAAACATAATAATATTTTTTTCATAATAAACTCCTATAATAATAAAATTCACATAAAGTTTTATGTGCTTAATTATTAATACGGATTGTTTAATTTATTTATGACATCCAATAAAAAAGGGTGAAATTAATTCACCCTTGTTTTTCTCAATATTTTTTAAACGGCTATTCAAATCCATCACTAAACAACAATTCAGGTACTGGCTGATTGCAGTCATATACTTGTTGCGGGTCAATCATCACATTAAACACGCCACCAGCTGCGGCTAGTATGGTTATAGGAGATGTGGCATCTTGATTAAATATTGCCCATTTATTGTCAAAATCATCATAAAATACACCTATGTTAAATGGGTTCTCTTCAAATACAGGCTCTCCAAATGTTGCTGTGGCTTGAGTCACTGTTGGCAAAGCACATGGATTATTATTCAGCAAAGGATGGTCAATGTAACTCAAGTTACCAAAGGCATTGTTTGTTGATACAATATGCCTGAATACATTTCGACTGGTATCTTGATGGTAGACATTAAACTTAGTCCCTGCGTCCATACTTACTCCATTAACAGTTCCAACTTTCCATTTACTAGCAGCAGAACTATATCCAACCTCAAGAGAACTTGGATTATAGACACCGTCCCAAAAATTACTCACATACACCTGTTTATCCGGATTATTATTTAATAAAGGAACATCCATAGAGATTTGCGCAGAACCTCCTATTGGATATACAATCCTTGTTAGCCCATTAAAATCATCCGATGTTTGCCCATAAGGATAAAACACATGGTATTTAGCGTTGTTCGACATGCTTGTTTGCTCTTCGTTAAAAAGCCTCCAGATACCACCGCTTCTATAAATTCCGAGAGGGTAATCATTATAAACGTCTGAGAACCCAGGATAATTCCAGATTTGAGTCACTTGTGGCATGGCATTAGTATCTGCATTTAAGGCACTATCAGTTAGTGCAGTAATACTTGCTGCACTGTTTGCTTGATGAAGTATGTGCCTGTCTCCCCACTCATAAGCACCGGCATCAACAAATTCACCCTTATATCTACGCAAACCATCGGCATCGATATCGGGAGCATCTGCTGTTACTCCACTGTCGTGAACATCGGTGTGAGTGGCTATGGATACTGATTTATCAATAGCCGGAGAGCCTGCTTTGAGTGCATAATTAACGCCTTCATTTTTAAACATTGGGTCTGCTAAGATGTCAGAGAATTGCAATGAAAACCCAGAAATAGTGCCATGATTATAAAAGATATTATTGCCACCACTGGTTTCACTAACATTAGTACCACTTGCAGGTCCTAAATAAGCTTGAGTTGTGTTGGTAACTATATTATTAAATATATAATAGATGCTAGAAACACTGGTTGTATGCCCAGAAAAATCAAAGCCGATACCGTCAGAGCCAGCATCTCGTTTTACTCCATCAATCGTGTTATGAGCAAAAATACCATAAAACTGACCAATGCTAATATTTGAGTCAATGGCTTTATTTGAAGCATTAGTTGTTATTGAATTACTCTCATCAATAACGCCTGTTAATAAATTTGAAATAAGACCTATTTCCATATTGCCAGCTGCAATCTGCGAGAGTCCGAGTTGTGTATAACCACCTCTTATTTCATTGCCGACCATCTGGATACCTAACGAACCGGCTCGATTAATAAATTGAACAACGGCATTATTTGCTGGAATTACATCTTGATCTGTAATTCGATTTTCAATCAGTTTAATAAAGACTGTGCCTCCTAAATTATGAAAAACGCGTACAAATGCATTACCTGCGTTACTGCCTGAACCGACAATAGTGTTGTTTCTCATCGTAACCGTCGTAAGACCCACCACGGCTTGTGTTGAAATATTTATTCCTTCTACTTGCCCTGCGGCTGAATCGGGTTGACTCCAATTATTGTTTAAAATATTAAGTTCAGAATCGTTGTGGACTAAAGCAACAATTGACGAAGCTTGTTCAAACTCCCATCCTTGAATGGTAATAGATTTATTATCAGCCACATCCACATCAATAACCACATTGACAAATCTTGGGTGATAACTGACTCCAGCAAGCAACTTAAGTTCTTTATGCACTGTTAAAGTGGCAGAAGACAGTGCAATCCCGTTGGTATTAATATTGATTGTGTTGCCAGCAGAAGTAGTATCAATACAGGTTTGTAATGTAGTTGAACATGTGCCCGTGGCAGCGGGCCAATCAACGGCTAAGACGTTACTTGAGACTAAAATAAAAAGTGTAGCGATAGTTTGATTTATTATTTTTTTCATTTACGTACCTAAAATATTGTTTACTTAATACTTATTACGCAATTTACAAAAAATACATGACACCTTAAATTAATTATTTTTATAGTAGCATTACCTTAATGGCATTAAAATACCATACAATAAAGTCATGAATGAAAAATCCATCACAGTGTTGCTAAAGAAACTAAAAGAAGGCCAAAAGGACTTGCTGGATGATATTTATACGCAACTTTACAGTGAAATCAAAGGCATTGCCATGAACCAAATCAGTCAACTCAACACTGGTCAAACCATTACACCAACCGTTATGGCAAACGAATGTTATATAAAATTGGCAAAACAAAATAATATTGATTTAAGCAACAAAAAACATTTTTTAAATTACCTTGCCAAAAGTATGCGGCAATTATTGATTGATATATTGCGTTCAAAGTCCAGTATAAAGAGAAAACACATCACCACCCACAGAAGTTTAAGTCTTGTAATGGGTAAAAATGATATTAACTTTGATTTTTTAGAGATTGACCAATTGCTCAAAAAAGTCGAACGAATTAACCCTGAATATTGCCAATTATTAGAATACAAGCTGCTCTTTAATCTCACTTTTAAAGAAATAAGCGAAATTATCAACAAGTCAGAAAGGCAAGTCATGCGTATATGGAGCCAAGCGACAACGCTAATAATGGCATTATCTAAAGAGAAACAACAAGATTCTCACTAGATTTAGACTTAGTTCTCATATTTTTTTCTATTTATTGTATATAATCACAGAGAAGTCATGGGGAATTAACAGTGAGTAACAAAACAGAAGTGTGGAAAAAAGCCAGTGAAGTCTACGCCGAAATTTCTGAGCTGTCACCACAGCAAGCACTGGCACACGTTTATGGTATTGAAAATATCACCCAAGAAGTACGTGAGGCAATCATCACGCTTATTAATGCTGGTTCTCAAGCTTCGCAATATTACAAGGACAATATTTCCCAAGGTTTTAATTTGGGCATCAACAACACCCAAAACTTTTGTGTTGGGCAACAACTGGATGAATACGAGCTGTTAGAAGAAATTGGGCATGGTGGCATGTCGCAAGTATTCAAAGCACAAAGAATGAATACCGAACAACAAACAAACGTTGCCATTAAAGTCTTTGCTCCCAAAGATAACAGCAATGAACTGCTGAATCATTTTTTAAATGAGCAAAAAATACTCGCGGGTTTATCGCACCCTAATATTGTTAAAATGCTTCACAGTGGTCAAACCGATGACAACGTGACTTATTTGGTGATGGAATTAATCGAGGGAGCGCAATCTTTAGATAGCTATTGCGAAAATAACAATCTCAATACAAAGCAAAAGATAAAATATATCGCTCAATGCGCGCACGCCTTAGCCTATTCACATGCCAATTTGATTATTCACCGCGATTTAAAACCCGACAACATTCTCATCAACCAAAATGGGGAATTAAAGATAGTTGATTTTGGCATTGCTAAATTAATAAACAATGATTTGTCGGGCAATAAAACCACCATTATGGCATTGACCCCCAGTTATGCGGCTCCTGAACAAATCAATTCAGAAGCCATAAGTATCAAAACAGATATATTTTCCTTAGCGGTGGTGGCGCTGGATTTATTAACAAAAGAAGATCCACTTCCAAAAGATAGATTGATTAAATCTTGTGCAAATGATGAACATCACATAGATGCTTTGTTCAAACGCTTGAAAATTGATAAAGACTTAAAAAATATCCTCAACAAGGCATTAGAACAAGAACCTGACAAACGTTATTCATCTATGCAATCTTTTGCCGATGATCTAAATAATTATTTAACGAGTAACCCTGTTAATGCGACAGCTCAATCATTCATTTATCGCATTCAAAAATTTGCCAAAAGACGCTCGGCTTTATTTGCCACTCTAGTTTCATTTATTGTGTTTATGGTTATTGGTTCAATCCTTGGTTATAAACAATACCAACAAATCAAAACTGAAGCCAAAAAAGCTCAAGTCGTAAAGCAATTTATGCTGGATTCTTTTGAAGTGACCGATCCTGACAAAGCATTAGGAGTTGACATTTCCTCTAAAGACCTTTTAAAAGTTGCCAGTGACAAACTAAACAAAAATAATAAACTTGATAATGAAACAAAATTTGAATTACTGCAAACGCTTGGACTTGCCTACGGAAAGCTTGGTTCTTATAAATATGCAACAGACCTCTTAGATCAATCATTAAAACTTAAACCAAACAATTTAACTTCACTAACCTATCTTGCACAATATTTATCTTACTCAGACAAGACCTTTAGACTTGATAAAATTTTAAAGAAACTGAACTTAAATAAATTAAATAATTCAAATAAATATAGAATTGATACAGTTAGAATTAATCAGTATATTAATAATTCTGATTTTGAATCAGCCCATACTTTATTGACACAAGTAGAACCAAAAAAAATAAATGCGCATAATCAATCAAAATATATTAGCTCAAAACGGCTGCTTGCTAAAATATATCAACGAGAAGGGAAACTCCAAAAAAGTATTGAAATTTTGAATGCTCTTCTCTCTAACAAAAAGCTCACTCCGAAAATCACTGTATTAATGGGTATTAAAAGTGATTTGGCTGAATTATATAGCAAAACAGGACAAATCCTAGTGGCAATTGATTTATGGGAAGCGATCATACAAGATCAAAAGAAAATACTTGGGAACAAGCATCCTGAATTGATTTCATCATTAAAAGAATTGTCTGTATCTTATGCAAATTTGGGTCAATCTGAAGAAGCACTGCAATTAAATAAACAAGCACTGGATATAAGCATTAAACTGAATGGTAAAAACAGCCTATTAACTGCAAATGTATTAAATGACAAAGCCCTAGTACTTAGAAACATCAGAAAAGATGACGAAGCCATAAAAACAATGAGAATGGTTATTTCTATTTATGAAAGCCAAAAACCAATCAATTATCAAGACACTAATATTTTAAAAATGAATTTGGTTCAATTACTAAATGAAGTTGGAAAGAATCAAGAAGCTTATGAACTTGGAAAACAAACGTATGATTATCAAATTAATCACCTTGGAGAGTCTCATATAGACACCATATTTTCTCAGCAAGTTCTTGCCACAATTCTTGTTGACCTTAACCGAACTGATGAAGCATTAATTCTAGCAAAACTTGCTGTTAAAAATTCACAAAAATTTATTGATAAAGGAATTAAAAGTTCAGAATATGTAAAATCATTTTATACTTTGGCAAAAATTTACCAACGAAACAAACAATTCAAACTTGCTATAGATAGTTTTTTGAAAATTACTAACGGAAAACTTCTGAGTCCTGATAGTGTAAATTATGCAGTATTAACTGCATCGATTGCAAAGCTATATGAGGAAATAAATGATTTTGATAATGCACAAAAATATTACCTTGAATCCATTGCAAAGCAGATTAAATTTTTCTCTAATACTGACCCAGAAACATTAATAGAACAAATTAACTATGCTAACTTATTAAGAAACAACAACTACCCAAAACAAGCTAAAAAACAATTAAACCTAGTCAAAACCATAGTTGCAGACAACAACATCACAGATGATGCGCTATTAAGGCGGATTGAAACCTTCTATTCACCTTAAACCAGTCAAAAATCTGATCAATTTTAGACTCTAAAACATTATATGTAAGGCTTTAAAGAGGATTGAAATGACAGTATTCTATATCTTTTTTTTGTAAAATGATTATGTACTCTACAGTTGATAATCGTAATTGAATAATATTGCCTGATTTATCCTTACAAGTAGCTAATCCCTTTACAAACTCATCTTGACTGTAAAATGTACCTATTCTATTTAATCGAGTTATTCCACTTGCATTTGATACAAAGGAAGCCATAACAAAGACTATTGCAAATAATTTTAAAAACATAACCAAACCCTTTTTTATTAGTAATATTAATCAATCTTAACACTTTTCAGTCTTTGTGAATAGTGTTTTTAACTCATCACGGATCTGGCCAAACAATCAAACCTGCATCGGGCCAATTAAACGGGTTATAAAGAAATGTTGATGTGTTGTTCATCCCTTGAATACAAGAATCAATCTGCTCAGGCCTACCTTGAAAGTTGTAATAACTACCACAGATCTGGTTTGCCATTACATCTCGACATTGAGCCATGGTTTTCACTTGATAGTTTTGCCTGTAATTATTGACATTTTCCCAGGCGATTTGTAACAAATCTTCGCCAGTTGCGGTATTTATTCCAACTGGTATGGTCGCGCCTACTGGAGATGTGCCATAGATAGAAACATAGCTCACCGCTGCCATATAAAAAATTCCTTCAATATTTAAATGCACATTATCATCAAATAGCTGGTCGATTTTAGCTAAATCTGTTCCTGTGAAACCAGACACTTCATTATTTAAAATACGCGTGAGTAAATTGCTTAATGCTAAACCCGCAGGAATAACAGAAACGGTCTTATTCAAAGCATCTGCTTGGAGTGTTAAATTAACTTTTTCTGCCACACATTCCCAAGCATTGACCATCAGTGTTTCATGATCAATCCACTCTTGGGGGTTGTTGGGATCTATGTACAACCACGATTGATAAAATAGTGTTTTTGAATTGAAATTTCCTTCTAACATTCTGTCATGATAATGCCTGAGTAAACTGCTAGTGTTCTCAAAAAAAATGGTATCTATTAAATCATGACGTTCAGTTATTAAGAGAACATCATATAAGTTCCCTGCGCCAATTGTCATTGGGCTTCTCAATTCAGAAATAACGTCCATATCAACACTGTCGCGATTTTTCCCTTGATGGTAACCTTGCCAATTATTGGGCGGTAAGTTATTGCCACTGGTACGAACTCTAATGGGTGAGCCAATTCCAATTTGTTGATTCCATTGATAATCAGCAATGCCTTTATCAATGGAGATAGAGGCTAAATAATCAGCGTAAGGATTATCCATTAAGGAATGCCCTGTGATGAAAATATTTTTTACGAGAGTTTGAGCAGGTTGCGCTTCAAAATCATTAGAAAAAATCAAACCACCACCCGCAATAATAGATGGAGAAAACATAGTTAAGAGAAAGCTAAGGCTATATTTCATAGTGTATATTAATTATGATATTGAGTTAGTAATTTATACGAATTAACATAAAAATTCATGACATTTTATTTAAACTAGACAGTATAATTTAAGGCAGAAATACTACATAGTACCTGACCGAGAGAGGAACCGTAGCGAGTGAAAGTTTGGTTTGAAGCAAAATATTTCATTATTTATGCGCATCTTCCATGATACTTGTATCATTCAAAAGTGTGTAAAAAGAAGTGATTTTGATTTACACTATTCAATGGCAATTGAATAAAGAGATGGAGATGTTGACGTGATACTAAGATCATACGAATCTGCGAGTAAGACT